>ERZ1026874.672-NODE-672-length-20376-cov-10.847202_pt1 | contig 20376 bp, 15 predicted proteins | sample MGYA00380167_ERZ1026874 | MGnify/ENA primary metagenome ERZ1026874 (study PRJEB33269, sample SAMEA4719803) | human gut metagenome | biome: human-associated habitat; feature: organic feature; material: feces | place: Cameroon | collected 2013-10 ...
TAAGAGACAGATTTTGTATCTTTGTATAAAATAGGCTGCACCTCAGCAAAAATCTCAAGCAAGCTTGGCTTTTTTGCATTCGGTTTGCACTATCTTTGCTGCAATATATTCCCTCAAAAAGCACACATGAAAAATATTTTCAAACTTCTTATTCTGTTCTGCTGTCTCTTTGCCCTGCTCACGGCTTGCACTGGCAAGGAGAAAAAATATGTGATTGGCGTGTCGCAATGCTCTGACGACACTTGGCGCACCAAACTGAAACACGAACTGGAATTGGCTACGTACTTTAACGATGAGGTGGAATTGGTGATGTGTTCGGCAAACGATGATATTGCACGTCAACGCCAACAAATTGACTCGTTGATTGACTTGAACGTGGACTTGCTCATTGTGTCGCCTCTACAACTTGAACCTATCTCTGCCACAATTAGCCATGCTGCTGAAAAGCACATTCCTGTTATTCTTTTCGACCGCAAAAGCAACCTCAAGGACTATACTGCCTTTATGGGGGCTGATAACTACCGCATCGGACGTATGTTAGGCGATTATGCTGCCTTGCTGCTGAAAGGGAAGGGAACTGTGGTGGAAATTGCTGGCGAGAAAGGGTCGTCGCCAGCCGTGGAGCGTCACAAGGGATTTACTGATGCGCTGAAGGCGCACCCCGACATCAAGATGGTTGGCTACGAGGAGGGTAATTGGAAGGAGAAATCGGGCGAGGAGGCTATGGACAAGGTGTTGCAACGCCTTGAAAAGGCTGACCCAAACTTTACCATTAACTTGGTGTTTGGCAATAACGACCGCATGGCTGTGGGGGCTCGCAAGGCTATTGATCGCTACAAATCGACTCACCCACACGCTGCTTTGACGCAACAGACGCCCACCTTCTATCTGGGCATTGATGCCCTACCCTCGCATGGCGAGGGCATTGAAAAGGTGCGCGATGGGGTGCTGACAGCCTCAGCCATTTATCCCACACATGGCGATGAATTGGTGAAACTTGCCTTGGACATTTTGACAGGCAAACCTTATGAGAAGAACAATGACATGGAGACGAGCATTGTTACGGCTGACAATGCCAAGGTGCTGCTGTTGCAAAACAGGGAGATTGAAAAGCAACACAGCTACATTCATCGCATGCACACACGGGTGGACAACCTGTTGGCACGGTTTAATTTGCAACGCCTCTTTTTGATTTTCGTTATATTGCTGGTGGCTGTTATCAGCACGTTGTGGGTGGTGTCGGTTAAAGCTTATCGCACAAAGCAACGCCTCTACGAACAGTTGCGCAAAAAAAACGAGGAACTGAACCGCGAAAAGGCTACAGTGGAACGACAGCGCGATGAGTTGGAGGAACAACGCGACCAACTGTTGGATGCTACTACGAAAAAAGAGGATGCGACAATTCTAAGCAATAAACCGAACGAGGAGGATGCCCCTAACACGGCACACGCATTGCCCCAAAATGAATTTATGAGTCGGTTTATGGACTGCTTGGAAAAGCGCTACACAAACCCTGACCTCTCGGTAGAGGACATCGGACGCGATATGTGCTTGTCGCGCGTGCAACTTTATAGACGTGTGAAAGCACTTACGGGAAAAACACCTGTGGAGCTTATTCGCGAAAAAAGATTGAGCCATGCACGCTTATTGTTGAAGGATGGTTCGCTCACAATTTCGGAAATTGCCTATCGCGTGGGCTTCTCTGCTCCTTCTTACTTCACAAAGTGTTATAGGGATTTTTATGGAAAAGCACCTTCTGAGAAGGAATAATGATACAAATACCCTTAAAAATGTTGCATCGACCGATATTTTTTAGTCGTTGCAACATTTTTTTTTGTTGTTTGCTTAGCTCTTGCTCTACTTTTGCTGCATAGAAATTCGTTCGGGATGAACGGATGCCTAATCAAAAAAACGGACGGGGTTGGGAAACTTACCAATTCTTGACACTCGCCCAAAAACAAAAAAATCCTATCTACAAATCCTAACAGTAAAATGAAAGCAACTACTAAGAAAGCACTACTCACTTGTTTGCTGTGCACACCTATTATTATGAATGCACAAAGCGAAGAGCCTGCTAACAATAGCAAGAGTAACAAGGAAGAGGGTAACCGCAACGTGATGCTGAACGCTTCGAGTGCCAATGGTCCGCGCGAAATTCAAATTGGACTTCCTTCGACCGACGTGAATGTTCTTGAAAACGGCTTGCCCGTGACGTATGCCACAAATCCGCACAGCGTGAACTCGAATTGGCGCATGGATGCAAGTCATGAACATGTGGGACTTCTTAAAATCTCAGAAACTGCCATCACTACGGGTAACATTGGCTATGCCGTAAACTCGTGGACGAAATTGGGCAACAAGGGTTTCCACGGCTCACTCAACTACAAGGCGAACCACTTTGGCATGCAGGAGTTTTCGCTCAACATGAATGGCTCGGTAGCCAAAAACTGGCTTTACAGTGCCAACTTGTATCAGGACTTTGACCCAGGCACTTTCGACATTAAAAGCTCGAAACTGCAAGACCGCACTCAAATTTATAAGTTTGCCTTGACGCGCCTTTATGGCAATGGTCGTGGTCAGTTCTCTGCCATGTATCACTACAGCAACAGTCACCCCGTGAGCAATTATGCCACACAGTCGGCTCCGTTTATTTATGTGGGCGATGGTAGTGTGAAGGAGTATGGCAAGTTTAAACTCGGCACCACTTCATACCTCCCCATCGATGCAAACATGACCTATCGCGACATGCGCACAGGCGAAATTGGCACGATCTCGTTGTATGACGCAGCCGAGAACCGCTCAAGCCAGGTGTATCTCTCTAATAAATATGCGTGGGACAATGGCTTGACTTGGACTGCTTCGGCACGCTACGACCATGCTCGCGGTGCCGCTGTTTATCAAACGCCCATGAGTTTGACTAATGTGAAAAACAACGCAGCTTATAATTATAAAACCATCAATGCACTCGGACTGACTGAGAACTACACAGGCGATTATGTGCAATCGCGCATGTCGTGCTTGAATGCAGGCGACATTGACGAGATGCTCTTTACCACCGAATTGAGCAAAAAGTTTAACCGCAGCACTTTGCGCGTGGGCTTGAACGAATGGGTCTATAACATTGACTACGCATCGAACACTACGATGTATGACCAAAGCGTGCCTACGGATGGTAGCTACCCCGTGAGAGTGTATGACGCTAATAAGCGCAACACGGTTTTCTATGATTTCAATAAAAATGCCTCTGAATATTACAAAGGTACTGAAAACAAGTTGGCGGCTTACTTAACTCACGATTGGAACATTACCAACAAGCTGAACGCTTATTATGGCGCACGCATTGAATGGCAGCACTTGAATGGCAAGAATGCCACGGTGCGCAATGCTGCTGGTAACTATGTGGGACGCTTTGCCGACTATTACCTCGGTGCAACAGCAGCCGATGGCACTGTGATTAAGCCTACTAACTTGGATTATAACTGGGTGAACTATGACCTTACGGCTGCTTTAACTTATAAACTCACAAAGCAGTTTGGTTTTACGGGCGACTTTACCTACATTGTGCAGCACCCTCGCTTCGACAACTTTGCTCCTGCTACGTTGCCTAACACCGATAAAATTACCGTTCCTTTGGCTCGCGGTGGTGTTTACTACAACAATCAGTGGCTTAGCTTGACATCGCTCTTTACTTACATCTCGAAAACTAACAACAACTCTACGCTGAACTTGCAACATGGTGCCGAAATTATGGCTGCTCCCATGAGCTACGACATTCAAACTTGGGGTTGGACTACCGACGCTATTATACGTCCGTTTAAGGGATTTGAACTCCACGCTTTGTTTACTTACCAAAAGCCTACTTACAAGAAGTATGAAACTTCGGTTACATTTAGCGATGGTTACAAGGGCACCATCAATGCTACTGGCAACATTGTTGCCGAAATTCCGCAAGTGCTCATTGAACTTGACCCAAGCTACATGATTACACCCGATGTGAAATTGTGGATGAGCTTCCGCTACTTTGGCAAAACGTATGCTAACATCAACGATGCTTACTACTTTAATGGTCGTTGGGAGAGCTTTGGTGGTGTTGACTGGAAGGTTAACAAGATGCTGAACTTGGGTTGCACCGTTGTAAACTTCTTGAACCAAACGGGTGCCAAGGGGAGCATTGCAGGTGCTGAACTCATCACCAAAGAAGAGGCTGGCAACTACAACAACTGCTTGATGACAGGTAGCTACCTCCGCCCACTCACCGTGGAATTTACCGCAAAACTGAATTTCTAACTTAATTTTATAATGTAAAATGTATAATGTATAATTACCATGCAGGTAAACGTGGATTCTTCTACATTAAACATTGTACATTATACATTCTACATTATTACATTATCCTTTTTCTAACAGTTACAAAATTATGAAACGAATTTTAACCGCAATGGCTGCAGCACTTACTTGTGCTGGACTTAACGCTCAAAATATGAACATCGCCACAGTGGGCGATACCGCTGTTATTACCATTACTAATCCCACCAAGTATCTCATTCTGCCCATTGAGGAGAATATGCCCGAAGCGCAAGTGGTGCTTGACCAAGGCAAAAAGACAGACACTTGGATGGACGTGCGTCTTGCCGTGAATGGTGTGGACTATGAAGTGCCTTTTGCCTTGAACAAAGGAAACAAGGCTGTGGTGAAAATTGCGAATTTGGCAAAAAATGCACTGGCGTTAAAGAAACTGCGTCTTAGCGACACTTGGAGCGTAACGAACACCGACTATTATCGCCCTGTTTACCATCACACCCCTGCCTATGGCTGGATGAATGATGCCAATGGTTTAACCTATAAGGATGGTGAATATCACCTCTACTACCAGTATAACCCTTATGGTTCAAAATGGGGCAACATGCACTGGGGCCACTCTGTGAGCCGCGACCTTGTTCACTGGCAACATCTTGACCCTGCTATTGCTCGCGACACTTTGGGGCACATCTTCTCGGGTAGCACAGTGGTTGATGCTAAGAACTCGGCAGGCTTTGGCAAAAATGCTATTATTGCTTACTACACCTCGGCAAGCGATAAGAACGGACAAATTGAGTGCATGGCTTACAGCAAAGATAATGGTCGCACTTTCACTAACTACAAAGGCAACCCCGTGTTGCGTCCGTTTGATGGTTTGAAGGACTTCCGCGACCCCAAAATCTTTTGGTATGAACCTGCTAAATCGTGGTACATGATTGTGTCGGCTGACAAGAACATGCGTTTCTACAAGTCGAAGAATTTAAAGAAATGGGAATATGTAAGCCAGTGGGGCAAAGGCTTTGGTGCACAGCCCAACCAGTTTGAATGTCCCGACTTCTTCCCCTTGGCTGTTGATGGCGACAAGAGTAAGATGAAGTATGTGATGATTGTTAACATTAACCCAGGTTTTGTTTTTGGCGGTAGCGCAACGCAATATTTTGTGGGTGAGTTTGATGGCAAGGAATTTCATTGCGACTCTAAACCCGAAACTGTGAAGTGGCTCGACTGGGGTAAGGATCATTATGCAACGGTTACCTTCTCGAACCTTGGCGAACGCATTGTGGCTGTGCCTTGGATGAGCAACTGGCAGTATGCTAACGTTACCCCCATCCGTCAATATCGCGGTGCCAATGCACTGCCTCGCGAACTGAAGCTATTCTCAAACAATGGCGAAACTTATCTCTCTGCTAATGTGGTGGAAGAGGCACGTGCGCTGAGAAAAGAGACGAAAGAGATTGGAAAGGTTGAGGTAGAGAATGCGAAACCTTACATCATGCGTAACCTTTTTAGTGAAAACGATGGTGCCTTCGAGGTGGAAGCTGATGTTTTACCTGGCAACAGCGACATGGTTGGTTTGAGCCTCTTTAACGATAAGGAAGAACGCACTTTGGTTTATCTCGACTTAAAGAATAAACGCTTGGTGATGGACCGTACTGAAAGCGGTTTGACTGACTTTGGCAAATTGGCTGAACGTCACAACATTGAAAAGGCGGCTGAAGCTGCTGGACAAATGAAGGGTAAACTCTCGCAAGACATTGCTCTCAACTATAAAAATGATTTTGCACTGGCTACATGGGCTCCGCTCTCGCTCTGCGGTGATGCACAGGACATGAACCGTTGGAAAGAGGACAATCAAAACTCTGCAAAGCAAAGTGCTTACCACTTAGACATCTTTGTTGACAAATGCTCTGTTGAGATTTTTGTGAATGGTGGACGCATTGCTATGACTAACCTTGTATTCCCCACACAGCCTTACAACAACTTGAAGGTGTGGGCTGAAGGTGGCAAGGCTCAAATTGAAAATGCCAAGGTTTACTCGCTTGGATTATAACGGATGATTCTAAAAATTCTGGATTTGAATTTCTAAGAAACTTTTCATAATTGATATATTTGTTGTAACTATCGGGGGGCGTTCCTGAGAATGTGTTTTTAGGGCGTCCCCTTTTTTTAGTTAGAACCTTATCTATCTCCTCCTCTCTTCTAAAAAGCATAATAAATAATAAAATGAAACAGACCAATAAATTGGCAATCATCTCTGTGATGTTTTGCTTCTTCTGCATGGGTTTCGTTGACCTTGTGGGCATTGCCAGTAACTATGTGAAGGCAGACCTTCAACTCAGCGACTCTGTTGCTAATATTTTTCCCTCGCTCGTTTTCTTTTGGTTTCTTATCTTCAGCGTCCCAACGGGTGTGCTGATGAATAAAATTGGTCGTAAAAAAACGGTATTACTCTCGCTTATCGTAACTGCTGTTTCGCTGTTGTTGCCTCTTTTTGGCGAGAGTTTTCCGATAATGCTTTGCGCCTTCTCGCTCTTAGGCATTGGCAACGCATTGATGCAGACTTCGCTCAATCCGCTGGTTACTTGTGTAATGAATGGCGGACACTTGGCTGCTGTGCTCACCTTTGGACAGTTCATTAAGGCTATTGCCTCGTTTATTGCTCCTTACCTCGCTATTTGGGGTACAACGCAAGTTATTCCCTCGTTCGACTACAATTGGCGCATTCTTTTTGCCATTTTCTTGGTTGTTGGTATCTTTGCCACTGCGTTGCTCGCCACGGTTGAAATTGAAGAGCCTAAGGCTAAGGATACCGACATGAGCATCGGACACCAATTTTCGCAAGCCTTCGCTCTTTTGGGCAATCCGTTGGTGTTACTCACCTTCTTGGGCATTATGTGCCACGTGGGCATTGACGTGGGCACAAATACCACTGCTCCTAAAATTTTGATGGAACGCTTGGGCATGACGCTTAACGATGCCGCCTTTGCCACAAGTCTCTACTTTATTTTCCGCACCATTGGTTGCTTTACAGGTTCATTCTTCTTGCGCATACTCAAGGCTCGCACTTTCTTCTTTATCTCGGTAGTGCTCATGGCGGCTTCAATGGCTTGCTTGCTTTGGGGCGACAGCAAGATGGTGCTTTATGCGGGCATTGCCCTGGTGGGCTATGGCAACTCTAACATTTTCTCAATCTGCTTCTCAAACGCACTTATGGCGGTTCCTCAAAAGCAGAACGAGGTGAGCGGACTCATGATTATGGGACTCTTTGGAGGCACGCTCTTCCCCTTGGTTATGGGGGTTGCCTCTGATGCTATGGGACAGGCTGGTGCTGTGCTCTGCATGGCTGTTGGTGTAATTTATCTTTTTACTTATATCTCAAAAATAAAATAACTTCCCCCTCATGGAAAACTATATTGTAGGTCTCGGCGAGACGCTTTTTGACTGTTTGCCCGATGGCAAAAAATTAGGCGGTGCTCCTGCCAACTTTGCTTATCACGTTAGCCAGTTTGGACTTAACGGCATGGCACTTTCTGCCATTGGCAACGATGAGGATGGTAAACAAATTATACGCGAACTCAATGCGCACGGACTAAAGCATCATCTTGAGGTGGTTGACGAACCCACTGGTACAGTGCAGGTTACACTATCGGGCGAGGGTATTCCACAATATGACATTTGCTTAGGCGTGGCTTACGATAATTTGCCTTGGACGCCCGAAATTGAGCGTATTGCTCACAACACACGTGCCGTTTGCTTTGGCACATTGGCACAACGCACGGTTAAAACACGATCTACCATTTATCGCTTTCTCGATGCGATGCCTCCCATTGGCACATTTAAGCTCTTCGACATTAACCTTCGCCAAAATTGGTATTCGAAGGAGGTTATTGAGGAGTCGCTCTCCCGCTGCAATGTCTTGAAAATTAACGATGAGGAGATTGTGAAGGTGGCACACTTGTTGGGCTTGGGTGACATTGCAGACATTGACCCTGCGAAAGAACTTTTGCAGCCTATCAATTTTGAGGACCAGGTGCAGCAGCTCATTAGTCGCTACAAACTGCAAATGGTGGTTCTTACTTGTGGTGCCTTTGGCTCGTATGTGATAACTGAGAGCGAAATGAGTTTTCAGCCCACACCCAAGGTGAAGGTGGCTGACACGGTGGGAGCTGGCGACTCTTTCACGGGTGCTTTCTGTGCTGCTATTCTTGCAGGTAAATCCATTGCCGTGGCGCACAAAATTGGTGTGGATGTTTCGGCATACGTTTGCACACAACAAGGTGCAATGCCTGCCTATCCGCAAGAACTGAAGGATTGCATCCTTCGCGATGAGAAATAAGATATTTTTTTAGAGGTAATTTCAAAAAAGATTTTTCAAATAAAACAAGAAACTAAAACTTTTTTCATACGCATCTCTGAGCAGGTAACCAGACGCACCAAAACTGGTTATCTGCTTTTTTTGTGTAAAAATAGCCTGAGTAGTATTCAAAAAAATTTTACCTTTGTATAAGATAGGCTGCACCTCAGCAAAAATCTCAAGCAAGCTTGGCTTTTTTCATTCGGTTTGCACTATCTTTGTATCATGCTAACCAATAAAACCATTTATCCCTTGCTTACAGCTGAGAGCACTTTCGATGCTGTTATACTTTGTAACGGAGATTTTCCCTCCCACCCTATTCCGCTTGCCATCCTTGCACACGCCCGCTACTTGTGTTGCTGCGATGGAGCTGCTTTGGCATGCCTTGCGCACGGCTTGAAGCCTGATGCCATTGTGGGAGATGGCGACTCTTTGCCACAACACATGAAACAAGCGTATGCTGCAATTTTCCATCCTGTTAGCGAACAGGATGATAACGACCAAACAAAAGCTACACGCTTTTGCTTGGCGCAAGGCTACAAACGCATAGCTTATGTGGGGAGTACGGGGAAACGCGAGGACCACACTTTAGGCAATGTCTCGCTTTTGTCTCGCTACAAACACCACATGGGGCTGGAGGTGACCATGATTACAGACTATGGTTGGTTTGTGGCTGCACAAGGTGATGCTTGCTTTGAGGCGTTTCCGCAACAACAAGTGAGCATCTTTAACAAGGATTGCACGGTGCTAACAAGTTCTCAACTTAAATGGGATGCCTATCCTTGTAGCGCACTGTGGCAAGGCACGCTCAACGAAGCTCTTAACCATGTTTTTGAACTTACAGCTAACGGCAACTACTTGGTTTTTCGCACGTTCGAGGCTAAGGATTAAGTTCATGTTTCTTGCGTCAAAATCTTTTTCATAAACATTTAAGCTAAAATCCTTGGTTTGTAAAGAATAAGTTCGCAATTTTGCAGCGCATAAAGTGTAAAAGCTTTAGCAGGGGTGCTACCACAGTTGTGGATGCTGAGATAATACCCTCATTAGCTGAACCGGGTAATGCCGGCGGAGCAATCGCGAAAAAGAAATTTGCAATTACGCAAATTTAAAAATAGCACACAAACTAACTATGAACAAAAATTTGTTGATGTTGGCTGCTCTCACAGCCAACGTCTTGAACGTGGTTCCTGCCTTTGCGGGCGAAAAAGGAGAAAAAAGCCAACATGCTTTAACTGAAAAAGCCGACACGACAAGTGTGAATTTGCAAGCCGCACAAGTGGTTTCAACACGTGCGGGTAAACACACGCCTATGGCATATAACAACTTGAGCCGAAAGGACATTGAGCGTGTAAACTATGGCAAGGACATTCCCTTCCTCTTAATGTTTACGCCCTCTGTCACCACCACCTCCGATGCAGGTGCGGGCATTGGTTACTCAAGCATCCGTGTGCGCGGCACCGACCCTTCGCGCATTAACATTACTGCCAATGGCATCCCCATGAACGATGCTGAAAGTAGCCAAGTGTTTTGGACAAACATGGGCGACTTTGCATCGAGTGTTGAAAACATGCAAATTCAGCGCGGTGTGGGCACATCAACCAATGGTGCGGGTGCCTTTGGCGCTACCATCAACATGCAGACCGAAAAAATAGGTACAAAGCCTTATGCTGGGGTTGACCTCTCGACAGGTAGCTATGCCAGCCACAAAGAGACCTTCCGCTTTGGCACCGGACTGATTAAAAATCATTGGGCTTTTCAAGGCAGAATGTCACACATTGCAAGTGATGGCTATGTGGATCGTGCTTCTACACGCTTAGATTCTTACTTCTTGCAAGGGGGTTATTTTGGCGAAAACACAGTGGTGAAGTTCATTACCTTTAATGGCAAAGAAAAAACCTATCACGCTTGGAACTATCCCTCGGTTTACGAGATGGAACTGGCTGGCAGCCGCCGCTACAACTCGTGTGGCGAATATTACGACGAAGCAGGCAACGTACACTATTATAAAGACCAAAGCGACTTTTACCACCAACAACACTACCAGTTGCTGTTAAACCAAATTATCACTCCTACGTTGAAATTTAATGCTGCCTTGCACTACACCAAGGGATTTGGCTATTACGAGGAGTATAAAAGCGGACGTAAGTTGGGCGAATATGGCTTAGTGGGTGCTGAGAGTGCTTATTTCAAAACAAAAACAGACTTGGTGCGCCAAAAGCTAATGGACAACGACTTTTATGGTGCCGTGGCTTCGTTTGACTATGACAACCGCCAGAACTTGCGTGCCACCGTGGGTGGAGGTTGGAACCGTTATGATGGCGACCACTATGGATTGGTTAAATGGGTGAAGAACACCGAACACATTGCCGACTTGCAACCTAACCACCGCTATTATAGCAACAATGGCGACAAACGCGATGCTAACATCTATGGTAAGGTGAGCTACGAGTTTGTGAAGGGACTGAGTGCGTATGTTGACTTGCAATATCGCCACATCAACTATAAGATGGATGGTCCTACCGATGACTTTAGCGGAACAACACAACAGGTGTTCAACTTAGAACAGAAGTACGACTTTTTCAATCCTAAAGCGGGTTTGTTTTATCAAATCAATCGCAACCACAGCCTTTATGCCTCGTATGCCTTGGCACACAAGGAGCCTACACGCAACGATTTTGAGGATAACATCAACACGCACCTCCGTGCCGAACAACTCAACGATTGGGAATTGGGCTACAAATATCAAAGCGAGAAGTTCTCAGCTGGCGTAAACCTTTATTACATGGCTTATCGTGACCAGTTTGTGTTGACGGGCGAACAAAACGAGATTGGCGAATTTATTGCTCGCAATGCAGGCAAGAGTTACCGCCGTGGTGTGGAATTGCAAGCTGCTTGGAGCCCTGTTAAATGGTTCCGTTGGGATGCAAATGCCACATGGAGCCACAACCGTGCTAAAGATTGGACAGTAACGCTCGATGATGGCACTGTCTGTAACTTAGGCGACACACCTTTGTCGTTCTCTCCCGACTTTATTTTCAACAACATCTTTACCTTTGATTACCGCGGTTTCAGTGCAGCCCTTACCAGTCAGTATGTAGGCAAACAGCGTTTGTCGAACACAGGTTTCGACTATTATGTGAGCGAAGAGGAGAATGGCAACCACAACGTGAGCATGGTGTTGAAGCGTCACTTCATCACGAACATCGACCTTGCCTACACCTTCCGCATAAAGGGAGTTAAGCGCATTACAGCTGGTTGCACCTTCTACAACCTTTTCAGTGCCAAGTACTTTAACAATGGCTGGACTGCGCCAAGCTACAAAAAAGACGCTAATGGCAAGGTTGTGGCATACACCACCAACGACCGCTACGAAACAGGCTATGCTGCAAGTGCTCCCTTTAATGTAATGGGACACCTCAGTTTCGAGTTTTAGCATTTAGTATTCATTCTTGTAGTAATGTTCAAAAAAATAACTAGCGCAGAATTTGATAATAGCTTGCTATCTTTAAGGAGTACCCATCAAAAGTTGCACAAGTTATTTTTTTGCATAAGTAGGTGTTCGAAATTATTTTTACATTGAAAGTGCGTTATCGGGATGTAGCTGTTTCCCTCGGATGAAGGAGCATAGCGGGCTATGTGACTGAGAACGAGGGAAACAGATGCGCCCGAGAACGTGCTTTCAATGTGAAAATAATACGTACTGATTGTATAAAATAATTTTGAACACCTACTTATTACTAAACAATGCTTCATGCGCCAGCCCAACCCCGAAAGGGGTTTATTTATGGACATTCAAAAATAATAATTCATGAACATTTATGATTCATTGATGGACATTTTTGACGAAAAAAACAAAGACATTTAGATCCTGCTATGTTGACAAAACTGAAAAAAGCCATCCAAATGTTGAATGGCGTTAGTTCTATTTCTATTCTGAGACCTAAGAAAACAGATTTGGAACTTGCCGAAGAGGACAAGGCGAAAGGTAGAGTAACCCAATGGAATTCTGTTGACGAAATGTTTGACACTATTTTAGGGGAATGATGTGTAAGTTTGGTACTGCAAATTTCGGGCAAGAATGTATTACTTATTACCTATTACTTATTACTTAATACTTAAAATCTCATGCAATATCTCGACATCATCACCACAATATTAGGTCTCATCTACATTTGGTTAGAATATCGTGCCAGCATTTGGTTGTGGCTATTTGGCATTGTAATGCCAGCCCTCGACATTGCACTCTATTGGAGCCACGGACTCTATGGCGATGCAGGTATGGCAGTGTATTATACCATAGCAGGCGTCTATGGCTTTTTGGTGTGGAAGTTTGGCAAAAAGCGCAAGGCAGATAATGAGCTAAGCGAACAAGGCGAGCTGCCCATTACCCACATGCCCATGCGCCTTTACTTGCCTGCTACTCTATTCTTTGCCGTAGCATGGGCAGGAACATGGTATGTGCTAAAAACATTCACAAACTCAACCGTACCTGTGCTCGATGCCTTTACAAATGCCTTGAGCTTTGTAGGCTTATGGGCCTTGGCACGCAAGTATGTTGAACAATGGTTCTTTTGGATTGTGGTTGACGTGGTTTGTTGCTATTTATATGTGGGAAAAGGCATCCCATTTAAGGCCGCACTCTATGGCTTATACGTAGTGATAGCCGTAGCGGGATATTTTAAATGGCGTAAAAAAGTTGTTTCTCAAAAAAAAATAGTAATTTTGCCGTCAAAATCATAAGATAAAACAAAACATACACATTTACTCCAATGATTAAATCACAAGACATCAAGAAGGGTACTTGCATCCGCTTGGACGGCAAACTCTACTTCTGCATTGACTTTTTGCACGTAAAACCCGGTAAGGGTAACACCATTATGCGTACCACATTGAAGGACGTTGTTTCTGGCCGTGTGCTCGAACGTCGTTTCAACATTGGCGAAGCTCTCGAAGACGTACGCGTAGAACGCCGTCCCTACCAGTACTCATACGCTGAAGGCGACCAGTACCACTTCCTTAACCAGGAAACTTGGGACGATGTAATCATCGAAAAGGACCTCATCACTGGCGTTGACTTCATGAAGGAAGGCGATGTTTGCGAAGTAGTTAGCGATGCCTCTACTGAGACTATCCTCTTTGCTGAAATGCCCGTTAAAACTCAGCTTAAGATTACTTACACTGAACCGGGCTTGAAGGGTGACACCGCTACTAACGCTACTAAGCCTGCTACTCTCGAAACAGGTGTTGAAGTACGCGTTCCCCTCTTCATCAACGAAGGCGAAATCATCGAAGTTGACACACGCGATGGTTCTTACTTGAACCGCGTAAAGGCATAATCGTTTAAACGCCTTTTTTAAAATTTAGGAGTTAAGAAGAATGACTTGCACACAGCAAGACTTACTTCTTAACTCCTTTTTTTGTACACCCTACCTCTCCCCCTTCTGCTTCTTCACACAAATTTAACAGCCTAAATAACCAATGGTTTTAAGAAAAGCCGTAATATTGCACTGAAATAAAACAAAATACAATATGGAACCTTACAAAATTTTAGTGGTTGACGACGAACCCGACTTACGAGAGATTTTGCAATGTAACCTTGAAAACGCTGGTTATAAGGTAGAAACAGCAGAGTCTGCCGAAGAAGCACTACATAAATTGCAACCCGACGTTAACTTAATTCTGCTCGATGTAATGTTGGGCGGCATCTCGGGTTTCAGAATGGCGAATAAGGTGCGCAACGAGCTAAAACTAAAAACACCGATCATCTTTCTCACAGCTAAGGACACGGAGAACGATATGCTTACGGGCTTCTCGGCTGGAGGCGATGACTACATCTCAAAGCCCTTTTCGCTGCACGAGGTGTTAGCACGTATTCGCGCAGTGTTGCGCCGCACTGAAAGTGAACCGCAACGCACAGAACTACGCGCAGGCAACTTAACCATCGACTTTGTAAAGAAGTTAGTGTTTACAAAGGAGGTAGAAATTCGTTTCTCGCCCAAGGAGTTTGGCATACTCAGCTTGTTAGCCATGCACCCCGGACGTGTTTACTCGCGCGACGAGATTTTGGCTGAGGTGTGGCATGGCGATAGCTATGTGCTCGACCGCACTGTCGACGTACACATTGCCCGCGTGCGTCGCAAATTGGGCGATGATGCCTATCACATTGTGAACCGACAGGGTTATGGTTATTGCTTTGAAGAATGAAACGACTTACGTATAAACAAAAACTGCTGCTGAACTTCACACTGCTTTTTGCCGTGTTTACGGCATTGTTAGTAATGTTTCAGTATAACCGCGAACGACAATATAAGCACGACTTGCTCGACTCGCGCTTGCAAAGCTATGCCGACATGGTGGCAAGTGCTACAGAATATGACGACACTGTGAACTATGACACACTGCTCCATGTGTTGCCTGCCGATTTGCGCCTCACCGTGATTGGACGCAGAGGAAAGGTGCGCTTTGAGTCGACACACCATGCAATTGACAGCATGGACAATCACTTAAATCGCCCCGAAGTGCGCGCTGCCAATGCCTCGGGGAGTGGTAGCGATGTGAGATACTCTGAAACAGACAAGCGCGAGTTCTTTTATTACGCCAAGTCATACGGTCCCTACATTGTGCGTGTGGCATTACCCTTTGATGCTTCGGTGCAAAACTTCATGAAGGCAGACAATGTCTTTCTGTGGTTTGTGTTAATGCTCTTCCCCATTGCCTTGGTAGTGCTTATTTACATCAGCGACCGCTTTGGCAAAGCCATAACAAGTTTGCGCAATTTTATGCAGTCGGCAGATAAGGGGTTGGTAGACTATGAACACATTCAGTTCCCCCACTCAGAATTGGGCGAAATTGGCAGTTCTATTATGGAGAAGTACAAACAGCTTGAGGAGTCGAACCGCCAAATCACATTAGAACGCGAACGCCTCATGCGTCACTTTCACTACTTTGACGAGGGGATTGCCATCTTCACGCCCGAACGCAAACGCATTTATGCCAATCAGCGTTTTATGCAATATGTCAACGTATTGCTCGACCATCCCACACCCGACATCTCTGCCATTTGGCAAGCCAAGTTTTTTGCTCCTGCAGTGGAGTTTCTACGCATCAATAGCAAATTGCGTGCTATTACAGAGGAAGCTCCCGTGTTCCGCTTTAACACACAAGCTGGTAGTAACACCTTTGCCGTGCAGTTGCTTATTTACACCGATGGTAGTTTTGAAATTACATTGGCGGATGTAACAAAGGCTGAAAAAAATCGGAAGTTGAAGCAACAAATGAGCAACAACATTACGCATGAGTTGCGCACCCCAGTAAGCAGCATTCGTGGCTACATTGAAACCATACAAGAATGTCCCTCACTGAGTGATGAACGTAAGCACTACTTTTTAGACAAAGCGCATGCACAGGTGTTGCGCCTAACGGACTTAATTCGCGATGTAGCGTTAATTACTAAAACTGAGGAGGCTGCAAGCCTCATGCCGCGCGAAATGGTGTCGATGCCACAGATTGTAAAGGATGTGGAAGAAGAATTACACGAAAAATTTGTGCAAACTGGCATGAAACTTTTCACTTCGGTGCCTGCCGACCTTAAAATTGAGGGTAACTACACGTTGCTCTTTGCCATTTTCCGCAACTTAATGGAAAATAGTTTGCACTACGCTGGCGAGGGTAAGGACATCCATGTGGAATGTTACAACGTGACGAAAGAGTTTGCCTACTTCTCGGTTTACGACAATGGGCAAGGCGTTCCCGAAGAACATCTTCCGCGTTTGTTCGAACGCTTCTATCGTATTAGCGATGGTCGCACACGCAACGATGGTGGAACGGGTTTAGGTTTGTCTATCGTGCGCAATGCCGTGCTCTTTCACCAAGGCGACATCTCTGTGCGAAATCGCAAAGAGGGCGGATTAGAGTTCTTGTTTACTTTACATCTGTAATACTAAGCAACTCTTTTTATCTACATATTTCTAAAATTAAAAGCAACAAGTAATGACCGACACTGCATGTGCACAGCCATTTACTTGTTGCTTTTTTTTGGGGGGGGAGGGGGAGAGAGTGAAGAAGAAAAAACTATATACAGATTCTTATATTTTGTGACATTTTAAAAGACACATAACTTACTGATTTTCAAGTAAGATAGTTTATCTAAAAACGAATATTTACTTTAATTTGTCACACACAAACATTCTATTTTGTAATCTATTTCGCATGTACACATATTTTTTATAATTTTGCTATACAAATTGACTGATATTTTGATTATTAAATGCACAACATAAGCTAATGAGAGCTATTATTTCTACTTTCGTATCTATCATTTTATTGGTATGTTGCCACACATCTCATGTAAAAGAAATAATGCAACATGCAGAGTCTGCAATGGAAATATCTCCTGATTCAGCTGACAAACTTATTTCAAATATACCTTTGACTTCTCTGAAAACTGAAAAAGATAAGGCGTATTATGCGCTGTTGAAATCAATTATTAGCTATAAACAGTATAAAAGACAAAATCTACGCCATATAGCTTGTGCATTATCTTACTACCAAAAGCATAATGATACACGACATTTGCAAATGGCTTACTTCTATTATGGTGCAATAAATGAAGAAAATGGTGGTAATTGGGTGGATTGTTTACGCAAATATAAGGAGGCTGAACTGCTAATAAAAGAAACAGGAAACACAGACTTAGAGGCATATATATATAAAGCCTTAAGCAACGTTTATTATATGCTTGGTGCCAATGCCTTAAGCGATAGTTATACAAACAAATGTATTGCCTTATCTAAGATAGACAATGATAAAGAACAATTGGCTTGTCTTTACTGCACAAAAGCTGACCTTTTTAGAAGAATGGGACTGGAAGATAGCTCCCATCTTTACTATAAAAAAGCACTTATTTATGTCAATTCTGTTACAAGCGAAGAAGATCAAGCCATTATATACACTAATTATGCCAATCTCATAGCTAAAACTAATCCTACAAAAGCCTTTGAGCTTTACAAAAAAGCTTTGTATTGTACACCACAAAATTCGGAGAAGAGCACATGGAATGCTTTTTTCTCAGAAAAAAACTTCGAAGAGAGTAAAAATATAGCCCAAATTATACTTACCAATAAAGATGTTGACGATGCTGTAAAATACAATGTATACGCTATTTTAGCAGAAAAAGCACATACGAATAAGCTACACGACCAAGCGTATAAATATGGTGTTATGGCTGATAGTGTGAATGAAATTATAAGTTGTGACAAACATTCTGCTATTGCTGAACACATTCAAACCGAATATAATCAAAAAGCTATATCGCAAAAAGAAAAGCACTCTTGGTTTCTTGCTTCATGTCTTTTTATATTGATGGTGGGTGGAACACTCTTTATTTTAGGAAGCTTGCACAAACGCAACAAGTACCAAAAGCAACTACTTGAATCTAAATTGCGTACACTTTCTAATAAGATAGACACACTATCTGCTGCCTTAACCCAATCATCCAATGTAAAGGATAGTTTGAAGGACATCATTTCTGATAAAGAAAAAAAGTTGCAAGGACTTAAAGATAAATTTAACTTGTTACGCAATCAAAACAAGACACAATTAAAAGAACACGAAAAAGTTTTGACTCAACTAATAAGAGGCGTTGACTTAACTATACTTTTCTTGCAAAATACGCCAATCAAAATATTAGATAAATTTGATCGTCAAAGTCTTATCTGTTTACATCTATACACTTCTTCAGTATTCAAGGAAAAAATCTACCCTTATACAACAGAGCAAGACCAAGTTTTTTGCATTCTCACTCACTTAGGGGCAAATCGGAAAAGACTTCAAGATGTGCTTTGTTTGTCCGATGATTCTTTTAGAAAAGAAAAAAGTAGACTTCGGAATAAATTGAAAGACGTAGGAGACCTTACGGATTTTTGTGACATATTGAAACATATATAGGATTATGCTATCATTATATCTAACTGATTTTCAGTACATTACTTAAAATAAAGATGTCACACTAATATCTCATCACATTGAGCATTTAATGGAAGTTTAGTAACTTTGCAGCAACTAAAAAAACAAACATATGGTATCTTTAATACTTTTCACAGCAAGTCTGATTTCATCTTCATATGTTAGCACATATATAGAAAATGAAACTAACATTGTATGTCCATCTTAGGTATAAAATAGTGATGGAGAAGGTTCTTTTATACCAATAGGTTATATTCTATATGGTAGTAATGAATGTTCTTTCACAGCCAAAGGTTCTGTTTTTATCTCTGGTGGTATTTATAGAGGTACTATGCAAGTTGATATAGAACGCAAACGTAATGGTGATTTTGTTTGTAATGTAAATCCATTGTAAATCTTATGAGATACTTTAAACTTATCCTTCTGTTGGTTTGTTGCACTGTGAGTGCTTTTGGACAATCAACACAAACAACCGATGACACATCTGCTTTTAAGCAGTATTTGTCGCATACTTTTGCACAATATTACCCTATGTCTGTTTTGCAACGCATGTACAGATATATGAATGCATATAGCAAAGACACAATTAGCAACAGATATGTAGTTACCGAATCCAACGAAAACTTTGGATGGGCTGTGGCTGATATGCCTGCAGAAGGTCCCATCTCTTTTGCCACTCCAGCAACCTACATGGTTGGCAAAGAACAAGGTTTCCGTAGTGGCTACCGACATTATGATGATAAGGCATTTCCCGACACATTGCAGTATGTCTTTAAACTTGCTCATTCAGACTTTCGCAGTCAGTATCCTAAGAGACGCGTGGCTGAACAAGAGCTGGTTAAAAATTTAACTGCTTTCAGTAAAGCCGCACATAACAAGCCTTTGTTTTTTGCTGAAATTCATCAAAAATACGATGATGATATTACAACCTATGTAAAGGATATTTTCAGCAAATCCATCCTTGTGAACGAAAAGCATTATCAACGTTTCTTACGTAAGCCCTCTGTTGAAAAGCTACAGAACGACATGGGCGTTCGCTTTGTTATTAGCATGGCTATGTATGAGTTATGGCTAAAACAAGAAAGTGAAAAGTAGCGTTCTGCGTACATTCTTCCACACGTTTGATGGGGGAAACAGGGTCTTCAGTAAACCCTGTATTTGATAATTTGAATAAGAATTTATCAATATTTCTCGCGCCAGCCTTACCTCGTTAGGGGTGATATAAGGTAATCAGATATGTGAATGAAGGGGTACCCAAATTATCGTGCAAACCGAATGCAATCAAACTTATTTGAATTGCAGAGGTGCCGCCGATAATGCACCTCAGCAATTCACATACCTGGTTTCCGTATGAAATAAAACCAACTTCGCACGCCGTAGGTATGCAATTGTACCTTGGCGAACAGCCGTTTTCAACTGGACACGCATGTTGTTTTTATATGTTCGATTCTTTTCTGGCTATGCCCCTCAAAAAAAGTAACTTAGCTAACATGTCCAAGTAAGTTAACTTAAATCGTCAAGTAAGTTAACTTAAATGGCAAAGTAAGTCAACATACTTTTTTTAGACACTTTAGACTGCTTTTGGGGAGAAACCGATAAAAACCTTACATTCCACAAGAAACCATCCTCCTTCCCCCCTTAGTCCGAAGATAAAGAGAAATCAGTTCTATCAGCAAAATCCGTATTCCATACCCCCTTTTCAAGACTATCAATTAACACGTACGAGTTAATCAATAGAAAAGGCAAAGTTAATCAATTAA
>ERZ1026874.675-NODE-675-length-20344-cov-16.971561_pt1 | contig 20344 bp, 13 predicted proteins | sample MGYA00380167_ERZ1026874 | MGnify/ENA primary metagenome ERZ1026874 (study PRJEB33269, sample SAMEA4719803) | human gut metagenome | biome: human-associated habitat; feature: organic feature; material: feces | place: Cameroon | collected 2013-10 ...
CGTCACTAACGAACGTGCTTTGACCCAGGGTGTCGCTTCGCTTGCCCTAGGCGCTTTTGGGCTTTCAGCCCGAGCATTATCGGCTGCACCTCAGCAATTCAAGCAAGCTTGATTGCATTCGGTTTGCACGATAATTCAGCCCGTCTTAACTAAATCCGAAACTAGAGTAAAGCATTAAGTGTTAAGTATGAGATATTACAAATCAGCACAAAGCTATAGTTTGTAATACTTAATACTTAACACTTAATACTTAGAATTTTATTTATAGATAGCAGCCTTTACCTCGTCGGCACTAGTGGGCACCGCGTCTTTACTGAGTTCGGGCACATTATAACTCTTGGTGAGTCGGATATTTTCAAGAGGGTCTGCTTGTGGCAATAAGAAAGCCTTATGTCCTTGTCCGTTCTTGTCGAAATAAGCAATATAGGGACGTGTAAACGAACCATCATCACGGCGTGAACTAAATACAATCCAACGTCCATTCGAACTCCATGTATGATAGCTGTCTACATCAGGACTATTGGTAGCCTTTAGCGGATATACCTGTTGAGTTTGCAAATCTTTTACGTAGAGATCGGAACTTTTATGCCAAATGTGGAATTGACCATAGTCTGCCAACGTAAAGAGTAGGTAACGACCATCAGGACTAACGCGAGTTACTGCAGCACTCTTGCCCATAGCAGCACAATCAACCTCCATTTGTGGTGTGCCAAACTTGCCTGTGGCAGCATCGAAACTAATGCTCATTACGTTATAGTGCAAGTCCTTGTAAATGTTTGACACATTATCGCGACGCACACTATCGGGCATATTTTCGAACGCAGGTACATGGGCTGAGGTATAGAATATCTTTTTGCCATCGGGCGACCAACAAGGGAATGTTTCAAGGTCGGCAGTAGTTTTTAAGATATTCCTAAATTCCCTTTTATCGGCATCATAGAAAACAAGGTCCGAACCATAGTCAACAACCTCAACCTTTTGTTTGTTGCGAATGTGGAAGGTCTGTCCCGTTTGGTTCGATGAGAATACTACCCAATTACGCGTAGGGTGCCATGTGGGATAAGTGGCACCAGCCAAGATTGAATCGCTCTTCATCACACGTTTCTCAACCTTGCCATCTTCAATAAACACCGTACCACCATGTTCGCCACGTACGTGAAAGAGCATGCGCTTGGTGCTATAGTTTTGATAGTTGTGGCAGTTTACGCAGTGATTATCTTTTGATTCGAATGTGCGATTGTTCTCGTAAATAGTCTTCACGTCAAAACCCTCTAAATCGCGTTGATAGAGTCCCATTTGACGATAAAGTTCATACGAGGGCTCAATGAGTCGGTAAGAGAGGTAACGATCAATATCCTCTTTAGCCACTTCTATTTTATAAGAAGGGAAACGCACCCATGCACCATCACGTTCGGCATAAAGCGTTACGTTTAAGTCTTTGCCACGTGCATCGGTCAAGAGTTTTTTCCATTCCGTAGAGTCGAATTGTAACACACCGTCTTTACCTGCTGCAGCTATCACACGGTTATTGCCACATTCCACACATCCCACAAATTCATTGCCCGCAGACTTTACCTGAATGTTGAGTGGGGCAATATTGGCAGGGATGGTAATGTCGCGATAGTCAGGATAAATAGCAACTTGCTCGTTGGTAGCAGTAGCATTCTCGGGCACAACAGCCTGAGGAGAGCAAGCCATTAAAGCCCATACCGCAGCACCTACGGCAAAACACTGTGCTGTATGCTTATAGAGTGTATGTAAAATCATTATGCTCAGAGTTTCGTTAGTTTACAGAGTTTTTGTATCCTTTGTTTCCGCTAAGGTTGTCGGCTTTAATTACTTGGTCGGGGTCGTTATTCTCTGTGTAGTAGTAATATACGTACGTGCCGAGCCACTGTTCTTTAAGTTCGCTGCGCAACTTTAGGCGGTCTTTTGCATAAGGGCGTGCATCAGTCAAGAAAGACGATATCTCGCTCATCACATACTGGTTAACCTGCGGAAAATGTTTTAACAAAGATTGGTCGCGCAATGCTAAAATGCAAATAGCTTGTTGCATGCACGGAGGGAAAGACATACCCTTTTGTGCCATTACCTGTGCACGTGGCAAAAACGACTGTAGGTCTTTGCCATATAAACATGCTGCTGCCGATGTAACGAGCGTAGCATCTGTGCCCTCAGTCAGTCCGAAGTTATAACCAAGGAAAAGAGGTTGACGATAATTTTGTTCAAAATCGTCCATCTTAGGTTCTAACGAAAGCACATGCATCAATTCGGCATCCTCCTTAATAAGCTCTTTGTTATTGAGCATAGCCGTGTATTTTTGCACAAAGTCACCCTCGAAAGGCATCTGTCCCACCAGACTCAAATATTTGCGAGCCAACGCTTTCTCGTTCATCAATAATGCGCAAACAGCCAAACGCTTGTAACAGTCTAATCGTGGACCATTCATCACGGTGTGCTCAAGGGCTAAGCGATAAGCCGCATTCAGCAAACCAGCATGATAGTTACAGTCGGCTGTAAATATGCCATATTCGTTCGTACCATTTATACTGTCAAGATTCTCAACGGGGAAGTCATAGGGGATGTCATACATGCCTTGCAAAAGTTGGTCGGTCTCTTCAAGCGCAATGGCATAATAAGCTGCAACAGCACGTGTAGGACGTTTGGCTGCTTTTGCCTCTTCAATGATGGTGTCCCAATCTTGACGAAGTTCTAAGTTCTTAAAACGGGCAGTTAAAATCACATTCTCGTTAACCGTGCGAGCTATGGCCAATTCGCCAAGGGTCAAAACCAATGCTACGCACAAGCCCCAAGGACGTACACCTGCAAGAACGGCTTTATGTTCGCGTTTACGTGTAATTACCCACGAAATCAATGCCAACACTGCCGTAACAACCAATGCACTCAATGCCACAAACACAAATTTTGAAGGTTCTGTTTGGTAATACACATTTGTGCCACGCCACATTACCCAAGCTAATTCGGCAATGGGGACGATAAAGCCCAAACCTTCAAACTTACGGGGTAATTGCAAGGCATAGTCTGTGAATCGTGCAGTGAGGGTGTAAATGGCTGCAAGCACAATGCCACCCAACCACGACCATTTAAACAATATCAATACCCAACGAGTGAACCAATACACCTGCCCCATAGGTTGGCTTAGCAAATAGTGCATTTGTTCGCTATCGGTAGTTACAAAACTATTCTGTTCGGCACGTTCAAACACGTCGCCATAGCCCCAAGTTACAAATGCTAACAAGGCGACAAAGCCCAAAGCATAAGTCAACCATCGAGCAGTGCAGGGTTTTAGCATGCCCCAAGGGCGCTTAGCTCCCTTGTCTGGTGTAGCAGACTTTTGCGTGGCAGCCATAGCCATATTTTTGCGGTTGTTCTTTTTGCGATTATTCATTAGTTTTTGTTTTGTCTATTATGGGTGGTTCTAATAATTTATCAGAAATTTTAGAACCACCTCAATGTATGAGAATCCTTGTGTCAGGCTTTTTTCGAAGCCTCTTTTTGTCTGGCTTGGTTAATGAGTTGTGCGCACTTTATAGGGTCGGTGTTACGCTCCTTTGCATAGCATTCCGCCAAATTAGCAAAGAAAGCATCATTACCCGAGAGTTGTGCCAAATTTTTGCATCCTGCTTCAATACTTACAGCCGAACCACACTTCATGCTATTTGTGTCGACCAAAGAAAAGTGATAGCGTCCGTCAATCAAGTCATAAAGCACATTGGTCGACGAAAAATCACGATGCAAAAAACCATCTTCGTGTAAGTGTGCAGCAAAACGAGCAAAGTGGCTAATCACCTCGCGTTGCACATCTGCAGGCTCGTCAAGCAGTGTCTGCATGTCATATCTGTAGGTAGACAGCAAACTAACAAAATAAGTAGTAGTGCGCCACAAACCGTGACGATATCTTACAAATGCTACCGACTCAGGACTTTCAAAGCCTCTTTCGCGCAGCAAAATCGGACTGAGATATGCCTGTTTACCCTTCGATTTTTTATAAAAAATTTGTTGCACCCTACGTTTTAAGGCAGGTGGAGCAAAGCGTTTTACACACAGCGTGTAGCTATTTGTTTTTAGCGTGCGAATCACGTTTCTACCATTATGTATTTCGTGTCCATCGTGCTCAAAGTGATATTCAAGTTCGGTGAGATATTCGCGCAGCGCTTCATATTTTGGATTAAGAATGATTTTCATGGCTACAATGTTCGTTTTATGTTTTGTTGTAGTACATCGCGTTTATTACTCTTAAAACTGCAAAGTTAATGCAACAAAATCAAACTGCAAAGGTTTTTTTAACAAAAACGAGAAACAGTTTTGAGATTATAGCTGTCTAGTAAAACTTTTTCAAGAGAAATAAATTAGGGTTGATATTTCTCACGAGGTATCAGCCCTTTGGTAGGGTGTTCAAAATCCATGATATTTTTCTGCACGATTTTAGATGTTTGCAGCTTCGCTGCTTGTTTTTGTGAACATTAATTGTCATTAATTCGGGGACATTAATTTCGAGACATTAATTTTTTCTTTGCTAATGAAGGAAAGTATTAATGGAACAATTAATGGGCATTGATGGTAATTAATGTTCAAAATAAAACGCGAAGCGAGAATATCGGATTTTGTTATCGATAGGATGTATGTTTAAATGGGGTACCCCATTAAAATGACACACGAATTGAGGCGTTTTCAGTGTTTATTATTGTTGAATATCAACTATTTACAATATCATTTTTTATCAAAACCATGCAGAAAAAAAACTATGGATTTTGAATACTCTAACCTATAGGTAAAATTCCTACCTCCGTTTCACCAAAATATAAAGTACTACGGGGGCACCTAATAGAGGGGTGATGGCGGCAATGGGCAAGGTGCCTGCTTCGCCTGGAAGGTGCGAAAGGATAAGAGAGAGTAGGGCAACATCTGCTCCCATTACAAATACGGCTGGGAGGAGTTTGCGGTGGTCGGCTGTGCGCAATAACATGCGCGATACATGGGGCACTGCTAAACCTATAAAAGAAATGGGCCCACAAAGTGCAGTGACTACGGCTGTGAGTAGACCCGTTAATATCAATAATAGGGTGCGCACACGCTTTACGTTTACACCCAGGTTGGTGGCGTAGTCGGCTCCAAGTAATAGGGCATTCATGGACGTGGCGCATAGGCGTACTCCCCATACGGGCACGATGACCAATATCGACATGAGCCATAAACGCGATGACGATACGCCCGAAAAATCACCTAAACCCCATACAACAAACGAACGTACTCCCTCGGACGTGGCATAGAAACTCAATAACGAGATGACGGACGAGATGATAAAACTGAGCATGACTCCGGCTACTAACAACGATAAATTGCTTGTGAGCCAACGACTGCATAGTGCGATGAGCGCAATGACGGCACAAGCACCCACAAAGGCTGCACCCACTGTGAACAATACGCCCGAGAGCGCAGCGCCACCTAATGCAAAACTGCCCCCAAAGGCTAAAAGGGCTATGGCAGCTCCTAACGAGGCACCACTATTTACGCCTAACAATGAGGGGGCGGCTAAGGGGTTAGAAAAGAGAGTTTGCATCACGAGTCCGCTTACGCCTAAGGCGGCACCTGCTAATAGGGCGGTACACATTTGGGGGAGACGCGATTCTGTGACGATGAAACGCACAGTTTCGTCGGAACTGCCCATAAGTGCTGCCCACACTTCGGCAGGCGATATGTGTACGCTGCCCACTAAGAGAGAGAGTAGGCACAGCACGGGTAAGAGGAGGAGCGAGATTTTCATTTTAAGGGGGTGTAATAGGGGCGATACGCTGAATTTTGGGGATTGCTGTTGCTAAAGATGGCAAATAGATTGTGTAACACGCGTTCGGGGTGGAAGGGTGTTTCTTCGTAGTAGGGCACGTGCAAGGTGTTGCAGGCATAGATTTTGTGGTGTTTCCATGCGCTGAATTGGGTGTACAATTTATAGTCGGCTGCCATTTGTGCATAGGTAAGGTCGACGGTTTGTCCGTATTTTACAATCCAGATGTCGGCGTGTGCGGCACGTGCCAATACGCTTTCGGCATTGAGCGATAAACTGCCACTTTCTTTGCGGTCTGCCCACAGGTAGTTGCCTCCTGCATCGGCTATGAGCTGTCCCATGGTGCTTGCACCACCAGGCTGATACCACGTGGCGCCCATGCGTAGGTCGCACATCACGGTGGGCTTTTTGTGGGTTTTGAAAAAAGTGTGGGCTTGTGATTTGATGGCAAGATAGTTTTTTTCTATTTCTCCAAATAGGGAGTCGGCGCGGTTTTTACATCCAAATAACAGTCCGTAGAACTTGATCCATTCGGCACGGCCTAAGGGAGTTGTTTCCATATAGTCTGCACATTGTATGAGGGGTACGCCTAGGCGTTCGATGGCGCCATTGCCTGCATTTTCGAAGGGCGACACGCATACGGCATCGACCTTGGCTGCACGTAAGCGTTCGGCATTGGGCGCCATGCTTTGACCTGCATCGCACAGGGTGTTTTTGCGTTGACGTAGGTAGTGTTTCAGCGAGGGGCTTACCACATAGTTGATGTCGGTGAGGGCTGCCATGGCATGGGCTTTGTCTAACTCTAATAGTAGGGCGGCATGGACGGTGGTGGTGAGGGCTGCATGGGTGATGGGGGTGCGCACTAAGGTGCCTTGGGGTAGTTGGTGAGGCAAGGGTTGTTGGCGAGGCACTAGTACGTATTGTGCCAAGTTTTGATTGGGGTGCCAAGGGTCGGTGATTTGTGCCACGACGAAGCTGTCTGCTTCTTGCAGGTGTAGCAGGGTGGCGTGGTGCAGGGGGAGTGTATGCGTTTCTACGTCAGCGGTTTTGGAGGCGCACGAGGATAAGATTATGGCGGTGAGTCCTATGAGTAGGTGGAGGATGGTTTGTTTCATATTTTGGGGTAGGGGAGTTCAAATATGTTGTAAATCGTGCATGGGTGAGCGCGATAGAGTGGGGTATCGGTGGCGTTTAGGTCCAATCGCACCCATAACAATGTGCCACGTTTGGTTATTGCATAACATATAACCAGGCATGTGAAGTGGAATAAAATCCCTTCACATACCTGGCTACCTTATCTCATCCCTAACGGGGATTTTTATTTAATCATGCCTCTTATCGTCGACAAATATCCGCCCCCCCCGTGCAGAATGTATTTGCAGATTTTGAATGCCCTAACTTAGAGGGTGATTTCGCCTGCGATGTTTGTGTTGAGCAGTCGAATGATTTCTTCGCGCGAATAGCCCTGACCGAGGAGGAACATTAACTTGGTGAGCATGCCTTCGACTGTAGAGTCGTAGCCATTGACAACGCCTGCTTGCAATAGTTGCAAACTGGTTTCGTAACGTCCCATTTCGACTGTGCCTTTAAAGCACTGGGTGATGTTCACGACAATTACGCCACGATTAACCAAGTCGCGAATGCTCTCAACAAGCCATGGTTTTTGGGGGGCATTGCCTGCACCAAAGGTTTTGAGCACGACGGCTCGCAAACCACTGACATTGACGCACACGTCAACCACCTCCTTGCGTATACCAGGGAAGATGGTGAGTATGAGTACGTTGTTGTCGAGCAAGAAGTGGGGCGTAAATACGGCTCCTGGACGTGGGTGGCGAATGAGGTAGTTTTCGTATTTGATGTGGATGCCAGCATGTGCCAACGAGGGGAGGTTGAAAGAACGGAAGGCATTGAAGCCTTCAGAATTGAACTTTGTGGTGCGATTGCCACGCATCAATCGACTTTCAAAGAAGATGCACACTTCGGGCACTACGGGACGCCCCATGGGGTCGCGGGCTGCAGCAATCTCGATGCTGGTAAGCAGATTTTCTTTTCCATCGGTGCGTAATTGTCCAATGGGCAACTGCGAACCTGTTATCACTACGGGTTTGCCCAAGTTTTCGAGCATAAAGCTGAGGGCAGAGGCGGTATATGCCATAGTGTCGGTGCCGTGGAGCAAGACAAAACCATCATAGTTTTCGTAATGGTCGGCTATGATGTGTGCCATCTTGGTCCAATAGCGCGGCTCCATGTCGCTGGAGTCGATGGGAGGATCGAAGGCAAGCGCATCGATGTGGTAGTTGAACAAACGGAGTTCGGGCACATGGCGCTTGAATTGTTCGAAGTCGAAATTCTCGAGCGCACCCGTCTCGGGGTTCTCTATCATGCCGATGGTGCCACCGGTGTATATAATTAATATGCGAGGTGTACTTGGGTTATCCATGTTGCAAAAATAGCAAAAAAACTCCATGTAGACTTGCTTCTGCTTTAATTATTGCATTCAAACCTTATTTGCTATATGCAGAATTGTAATTTTGACAACTAAAGAAAATATTCCGCGTTCTTATCTGTATAATGCGCTAAATGTTGCATATTGGACTTATAAAATAACTAAATGATATGTTTTAAAACATAATTCTAATCATTATGGCACATTTGTTTGCATAATAAATAATTATGTGATACTTTTGCATGCACAATAAAATACAAAATAACAATCCTATTAACGAAAGGCCATTTCCTAAAAAACGATGCGATTTTGATGTCACTTTTAGAATGGCTGAAAACATTTACCCACATGAGAGAGATTTACAAAAAATTTCATGGCTTGTTGCTGTTACTCGTGGGCTTGTTGGTGGTGCCTACCACCCTCTTTGCACAAAGTGAGGGGGGAAGTGGTGAGGACGCTGCTGCTAACGATGCCTCCTTCAGTTATCAAGAAAACTTTAATTATGCCGCGGGCAACTTGATTGACCAAGAGAATTGGCACAGGTATGGCGGCAATACAGCAGCACCGATTCAGGTGGTTGACAAAACGCTTGAATATCCAAATTACCCTGGCGGTGTGAGTGGAAAGTGTGTGCAGATTACGCCCACGGCTTCGGGAGAAGACTTGGTTACACGATTCACATCGAACGACGATGGTGTGAAAGAAGGATATGTGTATTATTCGGCATTGATTCATGTAACGAAGTTGCCCTCGGCAAATAAATCTACTGCACAGAATCATGTGTTGGCGCTTAATCCACGTACAAAAGCGTATACTGTAGATGGAGCTCCTGATGGCAAAAACTTTAGTTCTTCAGATTTAGGTCGTTTGTTCATTGTGGCAGCTGACGAAGAAGGTAAATACAAAATTGGTATTGACCGTGGTGGAACCAAAGCGGTTTTTGCTGAAGGCACATTCGACCTTAATACCACCCAACTCGTGGTGGTGAAGTATGGCATTAAAACAGGTGAGGGTGAAACTGCATACGATGAAGTTAAACTTTTTGTAAACCCCACTGATTTTAAGAATGAGCCTGCTACCCCCGATGCTGCAACTGACATAAACACCTTAGGTACGCAAGTAGGAAACTATGGTTTGCAAGGCTTTGAAATTCGTCAAGGTTCGAGTAGTAGTGGCAGTTGTGCCGAGATGTATATTGGTGCATTGCGCATTGCCCCCAGTTACGCAGGTTTGTTTAGCCAAAGCAGTGAGGGTGGTGATACACCCCAACCTGCGAAACCTACTATCAGCGTGATGAAGACGGTGAATATGGGCGCAACCTTTGTGGGAATGCCTATTAGCCAAGAGGTGGTTGTGAAGGGTAAGAACCTGACGGATGACATTATAATTGAAATTGAAGGTACCGAACTTTCTGTCGATAGACCCATGGTGGTCAAGGAAGAGGCTGAAAGTGCTGGGGGTGCTAAGGTGACCTTTACGGTGAATCCTACTGCCGAAACTACGGGCACTACGAATGTGGTGTTTAAGAGCGAAGGGGCGGACGACATTACATCAGCATTTAGTTGGTATGCCGAAAAAATGGTAGACTGCGCTACAATTAAGGAGATTACAGAAAAAAATAGCGAACTCTATGAAACCTATCGCTACACGGGCGAGGCTTTGGTATCGTTTGTAGACAACAGTGCAGCAACTCCCGCAATTTATGTGCAGGACGAAACTGCAGCGATTGTAATAAAGCCAGAGACTCCGCTTGCTAAATTGCCTGCTGTGGGCGATAAGTTGACAGGTTTCTTTGGTAACATTCAAAGCACTTGGGGTATGGTAAGCTTCATTCCCTCTCCCCTCGACACAGAATTGGGCAAGACACTTTCTTCGGGCAATGAGGTAGAGCCTGTTGTGGTAACATTGACAGAGTTGAAGAAGGATGCCAAGACTTATGTGAATGCATTGGTGCGTGTGGATGGTGTGGATATTACCACCGAGGCTACTGAATTTGCCGAGGGTATGGCTCAACCCAGCATTAGCGATGGTACAGAAAGTGGAAAACTCCGCGTGTTTAAGGGTACCTCGCTCATTGGCACAAGCATCCCGAAGACTACGGTTAATTTGATAGGACTTTCAACCTCTGCAGCAGCTGTGATTGTGGCACCTCGTGGTGCTGAGGACATTGTGACGCAAGAGGCTGAAGTACCCGAACTTTCTGTTACACCGACAAAGTTTGATATGGTTGCTGGTAAGGTAGGTCAGCCCACTGAGGTGGGTACGATTCACATCAGTGCGAAGGCGATGCCTGCTGCCATTACGCTTGAAGTGACAGGTAGCAACAGCGCCATGTTTACAACTTCTGTAGCCGAAATTAAGAAGGGTAGCAGTGAAACAGATGTGGTAATTTCGTACACACCGACTGCGATTGGTAAGCACAGCGCTCGTTTGTTTATTGATTGTCCCGATGCACCCGACTTTTCACAGAGCATTGCGCTCTCGGCTTATGCCATCGATGAGCAGAATCCGCCCGTGATTTCAGTAGAACCTGCTAAGGTTCCTGACTTTGCAGTGAAGGCTGGCGAGACACAAGAACAGACCATCACGGTGACTACTGCGCATTTGCCCGACTATGCTTCTGTGAAACTTGCTGAGGCTAACGCTTTCCGCATTAGCAACAGCATGCTCATGAAGGATGCAAAAGCTGCGATTAAGGTGACCTTTGTGCCACTCACTGCAGGAACTTACGAGAACGAAATTATTGTGAGTGCCTTGGGTACCGATACGCTTCGCATTCCTATTAAGGGTGTGGCTACCGATAATGTGACTCCTGAAAATCCTGCCGAGGGCGATATGTTGCCTCTCGACGACTCTAAGCCCGTGAAGTTGCTCAACGAAACCTTCGACGGAGGCGAAAAGAACAAACCTTTTGCTCGCGAGGGTTGGAAGAACATTGCCCTGAAGGGTACACGCGCTTGGTGGAGCTATACGTTTAACAATACGGACGAATCGAATGGCGAAAGTGTTGCCAAGGTAACAGCTTATGATTCGAAGGTGGAGGACGGCGATGAAACACCTGCACAGATGATGCTTGTGACACCTGCACTCGACTTTAAGAATGCCGATTCTAAGATCTTTACTTTCCGTGTGCGTGGCGATTATTTGACAGACAATCAGGCAGATAATCTTGAACTCTGCTACATCGACCTTGCCGACGATTCGTTGTTTGTGGCGCCTGTTGAAGGTTTCACAATGCCTTGCACCAAAGATCAAAGTGGTGAGTGGTTTGAATACCACGTGGACTTGAGCGATCAGAATATTGCTGATACCTTCTTCATGGCTTTCCGCTTTACAAGTATCCGTGGTCGTTACAACAGTGCTACTTACTATATTGACGATGTAAGCTTTGGTCGTACCGACATTCCTGTGGTTCGTCCTAGCGTGGCAGAAATGGCATTTACAGCCCTCCCTGGTAAGGATGCTGTGTCGAACGAAGTGACTGTGACTAGCGAGAACTTGACTGAGCCTGTAAAACTCACTTTGGGTGGTCCGAACAAGAGTAAGTTCGCACTTTCGGTGAAGGAACTTCCTGTAGAAGGTGGTTCGTTCTTCGTGAAGTTTAATTCAGACCAAGTAGGTGTACACGAGGCGTATGTGAAACTTGCCTCACGTGGTGCAGCCGACAAATATGTGGTGCTCACTGTGAACAATAACACAAACACAGGTATTCAGGAGTTGGGTGCTGAGGCTGCCGACCTCACTGTATTTACGCTTAGTGGCACAGTGGTTTACCAAGGCAAGCAGATCACACCTGCTCAGGCTGTTAAGGGTCTCCCCGCAGGCTCTTACATCATTCAGAAGTGCAGTGCCAACCGCATTGATAGCTACAAGGTGGTTGTAAAATAATTTTCTTTTGAAATAGGCTATAAATAAAACGCCGCAACTCGTTAGGGGTTGCGGCGTTTTTGGGTATTGGGGGATTTTTATGAAGTGTGCGGTAAGTTTTTTTTAGGGTGCAAGTTGTTTGAATAAAGCGAGAATATATTTTTTGTGCAAGTTTTCTTCGAAAGGTAGGCTTGCTTCGCAAGTAAAGTGTGCTTCGCACTGAGCAAGCCCGTAACTAAAGAATGGTTGACGAAAAAAACGGCTGTTCGCCTAGAGTCTCGCTTCGCGTTTTGTTTAGAACATGAATGTTCATTAATGCCCATTAATTATTCCATTAATACGTTTCCTTCGCCAAATCAAATGATATACCTTGATTTTTCAAAATCAAAGCATATACCTTGATTTTAACGATTTAAAAATTAGAATGTATTTTAGGGTTCAAAAAATTCTGATTTTAAAAGTAAACCTTAAAGAATGTGTGAGCATTCGGGACAAAGGCCTACAAGCACATAATTGGCAGAGGTTAACTTAAATCCTGGGGGTAGGGGAACACTGGGTACAGGGAGACCACGCAAACAAAAGGTGCGACCACATCGTTCGCAGCGAAAGTGCGTGTGTAAGTCGGTGAGCGAGGCGCTCTCATTTTTTTCGCCACAATGACAGTCGGGTGCGCAAAGCGCATATTTGGTCATGCCCGTGCCATCCTCTATGCAATGCACCATGTGGTGTGACAGGAACAAGTTGAGTGTGCGAAATATGCTCGACTTATCTACCGTTGCCAAACGTCCCTCAAGGTCGCTGAGCGAAAGGGCACACTCGGCACGCTCAAGTTCATTGAGCACCAATACACGCACTGAGGTGGGGCGAATTTCTCGCAAGGCAAAAAGCGCGTCATTGTCAATATGTGTGTGGGCGTGTTGCCTATTTTTTTCGTGGTTTTCCATATTTTTTTTGAATTTCAATCCCATTCCTAAGAGAATCCTTTTTCCAAAAAAAAGAAACCCCCTTCGGTTGTATTTGCTAAAACACAACAGAAGGGGGAGAATGAGAATGTATTGCGAAGAGCAAATACTTTATCGGATGATAGTAGCCTCACGATCAGGACCCACCGAAACAATCTTAATGGGTGTGTCGGTAGCCTTTTCGATGTAAGCAATGTAGTCAGCAAATGCTTGGGGGAAATCCTTTTCAGCACGTACACTCGTAAGGTCAGCCTTCCAACCAGGGAGTTCCTCGTATACAGGTTGCCATCCTTCGGTGTCGTAAGGCATTTCGGTAATAGTTTCACCGTCCTTGGTGTAAGCCGTACATACCTTAATGGTGTCGAAGCCATCGAGCACGTCGCCCTTCATCATTACGAGGTCGGTCACACCATTGATCATAATGGCATACTTCAAAGCTACGAGGTCTAACCAACCACAACGACGGTTACGACCAGTCACAGCACCATATTCGTTACCAATGTGGCGGATGGTGTCGCCTGTTTCGTCGAAGAGTTCTACGGGGAAAGGACCACCACCTACACGGGTGCTGTATGCCTTGAAAATACCAAATACATGGCCAATTACGTTAGGTGCGATACCCAAACCTGTGCATACACCGCCACTTGTAGTTGAAGAAGAAGAAACGTAGGGGTATGTGCCATGGTCGATGTCAAGCAACGAACCTTGTGCACCTTCAGCCAATACGTTTTTGCCTTCAGCCAATGCGTGGTTAATTTCGTATTCAGTGTCAGTAAGGTTGAACTTACGCATATATTCTACACCCTCCAACCAACGTGTTTCTTCTTCGGTCAAATCATAGTCGGTGTAGTGAAGGTCGCGCAAAATTTGTTCGTGGCGAGCCTTGAGTGCAGCATACTTCTCGTCGAAGTTATGCAGAATGTCGCCTACGCGCAAACCTACACGAGCAGCCTTGTCGCTATAAGTAGGACCAATGCCCTTGCCAGTAGTACCCACCTTGTTCTTACCCTTTGCAGCCTCATACGCACGGTCGAGCACGCGGTGAGTGGGAAGGATAAGGTGAGCACGACGGCTAATATGCAAGCGGTTGGTCAACTCGTAGCCTGCAGCCTCGAGTTCTTTTGCCTCAGCCATAAAGAGGTCGGGAGCAATGACACAACCATTACCAATAATGTTGATTTTGCTTTCGTCGAAAATACCTGAAGGAATAGAACGGAGCACAAACTTCTTACCATCAAAAATAATGGTGTGACCGGCGTTACATCCGCCAGCAAAACGTGCTACAACGTCGTAACGCGGTGTAAAATAGTCAACTACTTTACCTTTGCCTTCGTCTCCGAATACGATGCCCAACAAGGCATCCACTTTACCTTTTGCCATATCTGTTTTGAGAAGATGATTTCTGTGTGTTAAGGGTCTGATTTTCTGTTTATTTATCCGCAAAAGCCTCACGCAATGTGCGCAAAAGCATGGGCACAGACCTTTCGCAAGCAAAGTTAAGTTATTTTGATGGAGTGAAAAAGCATTTTATGCTCTTTTTTGCGCAATGTCATGTGCCAATGTGTATGAGGCGCTCTTTTTATCCAATAGTCTGAAGCATGCGTTCGGCATTAGCCTCTTGTGCTTCGCCCAAATCCATAAATTTTATAACGCTTTTGCTGGCAGCACGTGCCACCTTGGTATTTGCGTGGGGCAATACAGTAGCAACTTGGTCTAAAAATTCTGCGGCATCGCGCTCATTAGGCACAAAGCCTTGCATAAATAGGCGCGAGAGCAACAAATAGCCACAGAGTTGGAACATCTCGCCCTCTGCTGCAATCCATTCAAAGGCTTTGGTCGATGCCCAAGGTTGTTTGCTAAACAGGTGCATCACGGTGCATTCAGCCTCTTCTACGAATTGCATTTGTTCTACCCACACTTCAGCCAATTCTGCGTCCATCTCGGTGGGGGGCATCAACATGCCAGCCAGCAAACGGCATTCGCGAATATTTTCTTTCCACAAGGCTGCTGCTAAGGCATAGGTGTGTGGAAAGTCTTGTGCCATCTCTTGCAAGCGTGGCAATTCCACACCGAATATCACTTTATAATTCAGTCCTTTGTCGCGCATAGAGGCACTTACGGGTCCATTCATCATGCCGCGCAATGAACGTTTGATATAGCGTAGCTGTTCAGCCAATTCTTCGTTTTGTATAGCCATTTCTTTTATTTTCTTTATTTTGAGTGCAAAGTAATAAAAAAAGCGTGACCCTTGAAAGTTTTTTGCAATTCTTTGTTGCGCAAACGACAAGTATTAACGGAAAATTTAATGGACATTAATGGGAAAATTAATGGAATAATTAATGGGAATTAATGGACATTAATGTTCAAATCCAAACTCGCGGAGCGAGAAATTATTGTTTGCAGCTACGCTGCTTTGGGGAAACATTAATTACCATTAATGCCCATTAATTTGTTCATTAATACTTTTCTTCCTTGTTGTTAGTGAGTCGGACATTAATGGAAAAATTAATGGAATAATTAATGGACATTAATGTTCAAATCCAAACTCGCGGAGCGGGAAATTTTGTTGCAGCTACGCTGCTTGTATTGGGAACATTAATTGTCATTAATTCGGGGACATTAATTCGGGGACATTAATTTTTTCGTTGCTAACGGATAAGAAAAGTATTAATGGAATAATTAATGGGAATTAATGGACATTAATGTTCAAATCCAAACTCGCGGAGCGAGAATTTATTGTTTGCAGCTACGCTGCTTTGGGGAAACATTAATTGCCATTAATGCCCATTAATTTGTTCATTAATTTGTTCATTAATACTTTTCATCCTTGTTGTTATTGAGGAAAAAAACTCCCGTTCACCATGATGGCGAGCGGGAGTTTGATGTTTTTTAGGGAATACAGATTTTTGATTTAAAAAATCGATTCCTTTTTATGCGTATTGCTTATTTAGTGTGAGCTTCAACCCACTTACGTGCATTGACGAAAGCCTCCATCCACGGCGTGATATCGTCTGCCAAACGATCGGCAGGATAATAAGCAGTTTGCCAAGGGAAGAAAGCACGCTCCAAGTGAGGCATCATAGCCAAGTGACGACCATCGGCACTTGCAATACCAGCTACGCTATAGCTTGAACCATTGGGGTTACCAGGATATGCGTCATAAGAGTATTTAAGCACCACGTTGTAGTCGTCCTCAGGATAAGGCAAGTCAAACTTACCTTCACCGTGAGCCACCCAAATGCCCAATTTGTCGCCCGAGAGCGAACCAAACATCACACTGCGGTTTGTAGGAACGGTAACACCCAAGAAAGCACTTTCAAACTTGTGAGAGTCGTTATGAAGCATGTGTGCACGCTTCTTGTGGTCGGGGTTGATAAGGTTCAACTCAACCATCAACTGGCAACCATTACATACACCGAGAGAGAGAGTATCCTCGCGAGCATAGAAACGGTCGAGTGCCTCTTTCGCCTTAGGATTGTAAAGGAAGGCACCAGCCCAACCCTTAGCCGAACCAAGAACGTCGGAGTTAGAGAAACCACCGCAGAACACAATCATGTTCACCTCGTCGAGTGTTTCGCGACCACTGATAAGGTCGGTCATCATCACGTCCTTCACATCGAAGCCAGCGAGATAGAGGGCATAAGCCATTTCGCGTTCGCCATTGGTACCCTTTTCACGGATAATGGCTGCCTTGATGCCTGAAGACTCACGACGGTTGGGGTCAAGACCAAACTGCTTGAACTTGCCTGTGAACTCAGGGTGAATGTGATATTCAAGGGGTTGCTGCTTGTAGTTTTCGTAGCGCTGTTTTGCACAACCATTGTGGCTCTGCTTGGTGTCGAGGAGGTAAGAAGTTTCATACCAAATGTCGCGCAAGTAGTCGATGCCAAACTGATAAGTAGCCTCGCCAAGTGTTACCATAATCTGACGTTCTTCGGCAGGAGTACCAATCTTCACATAACCTACGCCCACCTCGTCGAGAATCTTCTTAAATTCCTTCTTGTCGGCATCTGCAATCTGTACAACCACACCGGGGTTTTCGGCAAAGAGTACACGTACAAGGTCGTCAGTCTTGAACTTGTCGAGGCATACATCGATACCACCTTCAGTGTTGGCGAAAGTCATTTCGAGCAAGGTAGTGATAAGACCACCCGCTGAGATGTCGTGACCAGCCAAGATAAGACCCTTGTTAATTAAAGTCTGCACAGCGTTGAAAGCATCGCGGAAGTAGTCGGGATTCTTCACTGTGGGCACATCGCTACCTACATAACCTTGGCTTTGTGCAAAGGCAGAACCACCTAAGCGGAGTTCGTCGAACGAGAAGTCAATGTGGTAGAAAGTACTCTTCTTATCATTCACCATTACGGGCGAAACCACCTTGCGGATGTCGCTTACTTCGCCACCAGCACTGACGATGACAGTACCCGGAGAAATAATTTTTTCGCCGTTAGGATATTGTTGCGAAAGTGACAATGAGTCCTTACCTGTAGGCACATTGATTTCGAGTGCACAGCAGAAGTCGCTCAAAGCCTCTACGCCCTGATACAAACGTGCGTCTTCACCCTTTTGGCTACGGCAGGGCCACATCCAGTTCGCTGAGAGCGATACGCTGTCGAGACCTTCTGCCAAAGGCGCCCATACGATGTTGGTAAGCGATTCTGCTACTGAAAGAACTGAACCTGCAGCAGGATTAGCTAAACCTGCTTGAGGCGCATGACCAAGGGCAGTAGCAATACCCTTCTTGCCACGATAGTCGAGGGCTACCACACCACAGTCTGAAAGGGGCAACTGCAATTCGCCCTGTGTTTGTTGGTGTGCCACCTTACCTGTTACCGAACGGTCCACCTTGTTGGTCAACCAATCCTTACAAGCTACGGCTTCAAGCTGAAGCACGCGGTTGATATATTCGTCGAGGTGCGAAGTTTCGTAAGTAACGTCCTTGTATTTGCGTTCTACGGTTTCGTCTACCATGACTGTCTTAGGAGAGTGACCAAACATTTGTGCCACATCAAGGTCGAAGGGACGTTTGCCATCGCCCTGCACAAACGAGAAGTGTGCATCGCCAGTGGTTTCGCCCACCACATACATCGGCGCACGTTCGCGTTCAGCAATCTGACGTACATGGTCAATGTGTTCTTCTTGAATGAGCAAGCCCATACGTTCCTGGCTCTCGTTGGCAATAATTTCTTTAGCCGAAAGCGTGGGGTCGCCAATGGGGAGTTTGGTCATATCAATTTGTCCACCACATTCTTCTACCAACTCGCTCAAGCAGTTCACGTGACCTGCTGAACCGTGGTCGTGGATAGACACAACGGGGTTTACATCTTCTTCGCAGAGGGCACGTACCAAGTTATTCGCACGTTTCTGCATTTCGGGGTTGGCACGCTGCACAGCATTCAACTCAATGCCACTGCTGTAACGACCAGTGTCTACCGAGCTTACCGAGCCACCACCCAAACCAATGCGGTAGTTGTCGCCACCTACCACTACAACCTTGTTGCCCTTTTCGGGGGTACCCTTCAGGCAGTCGCGTTTGGTGCCATAGCCCACACCACCAGCAAGCATAATTACCTTGTCGTAACCATACTTTTCGCCATTTTCTTGGTGTTCGAAGGTGAGCACAGAACCCGCGATAAGGGGTTGACCGAATTTGTTACCAAAGTCTGAGGCACCATTCGATGCCTTAATCAAGATTTGTTCGGGAGTTTGATAGAGCCATTTGCGCACGGGGAGAATTTCCTCCCACTCACGTCCACCATCCAAACGCGGATAGGCAGTCATGTAAACGGCAGTACCTGCAATAGGCCATGAACCTACGCCACCACCCATACGGTCGCGAATTTCGCCACCCGTACCTGTTGAAGCACCATTAAAAGGCTCTACGGTAGTGGGGAAGTTGTGTGTTTCAGCCTTAATAGAGATAACGCTCTCAATGTCCTTTACGCGGAACCAGTCGCTCGTAGAATGATCGGCAGGTGCAAATTGTTCTACTACGGGACCTTGTGCAAAGGCTACGTTATCTTTATAAGCAGAGATGATTTTGTGCGGATTCTCCTGTGTGGTTTTCTTAATCATGGCAAAGAGCGACGAAGGCATTTCTTTACCATCGATAATAAACGAACCGCCAAAGATTTTATGACGGCAGTGTTCAGAGTTAATCTGTGCAAAGCCAAACACCTCAGAGTCAGTGAGTTGACGTCCGAGTTGTTTTTCTACACCATGCAGATACTCAATTTCTGCGGGCGAGAGGGCAAGGCCTTCTTGCTCGTTATAGGTTTCGAGGTCTGAGATGTACTCAATGGGCGCAGGCTCAATGTTTACGGTGAAGATGTCTTGGTTGAGGCCGTTATACATACGCTGCAACATAGGGTCGTGGTCAGCGTCCTCGTTCTTCACGGGGAAGTATTCCTCAATACGCGCAATGCCGCGGAGATTCATGTTCTGAGTAATCTCTACGGCATTGGTGCTCCAAGGAGTAATCATTTCACGGCGCGGGCCTACAAACCAGCCTTTCAGCTCGTTTGCCTCGTTCAGTTTAGCGCCGCCATAAAGCCAGCACAGTTCTTCCACTTCGTTATGAGAGAGTTCGTGATCTACCTGAGTGGCAATCACGCTCTTCTGCGGAGTTGTAAAAAACAAAATCATATTGTGGTAGGGTTTTGATGGTTCTTTAGTGAAACTTTTTTATGTGTGTGCAACAGGGCGTTCGCCCTATGAAGCGCAATTATGCTGCAAATTTAAGTAAAAAAACAAGAACATGAAAATCTTGTGCGCAAGAAAAGTATGAATGAGAAAATTAATGAAAAAATTAATGGGACAATTAATGGAATAATTAATGGACATTAATGTTCAAATCTAACTCGCGGAGCGGAAAATTATTGTTGCAGCTACGCTGCTTGTTTGGGGAACATTAATTGTCATTAATTCGGGGACATTAATTTTTTCGTAGCTAATGGACAAGAAAAGTATTAATGGAATAATTAATGGGATTTAATGGACATTAATGTTCAAATCTAACTCGCGGAGCGGGAAATTTTGTTGCAGCTACGCTGCTTGTTGGGTGAACATTAATTGTCATTAATTCGGGGACATTAATTCGGGGACATTAATTTTTTCGTTGCTAACGGATAAGAAAAGTATTAATGGAATAATTAATGGGAATTAATGGACATTAATGTTCAAATCTAACTCGCGGAGCGAGAATTTATTGTTTGCAGCTACGCTGCTTGTTGGGTGAACATTAATTGTCATTAATTCGGTGACATT
>ERZ1026874.682-NODE-682-length-20256-cov-10.520123_pt1 | contig 20256 bp, 22 predicted proteins | sample MGYA00380167_ERZ1026874 | MGnify/ENA primary metagenome ERZ1026874 (study PRJEB33269, sample SAMEA4719803) | human gut metagenome | biome: human-associated habitat; feature: organic feature; material: feces | place: Cameroon | collected 2013-10 ...
AAACTTTTTTAATATAGTAAAAAAAGAAACCTCAAAATAGAGATTTCTTCTCTTGTTTTTTTATTGGTAATTTGTAGTTTGATTTTTCTTCAGTTCCATAATTCCGTGAATAGCAAATACAAGATCTGGCATAAAGACAGAAAGAACCGTTAACCATAACGGATGATCCAGATCTTTTGCAGTTTTGTACCCAACAAAGCCATTGATTACCATTACACAGATCGTCCAAATGGAATACATCCATGATTTTCCAACAAAATAAGCGATAATCGTGATCCCGATGGGAACAAAGAATAGCCAGACAATCTGCAACTTAGTATAAAGCAAATATGTGCCATAAAAAGGAATAAAACCTTTCCATCCTTTTTCGTTATACGCATTTGTAAAAAGCAGCATATACCCAATACTTCTCATCAGATAACCAATAAACATCATAAACGCCGTAAACAGAAAAACAATCAAAAATATACCCATAAACGCCATAGTGAAACACCTTCCTTTCGATTTAGAATTTTCTACGGTATTTCAATCCACTCATCCCGCGTAGGGAGATATAGCAATACTGCATAAAAAATAACATCATATTTATACAGTATTACCAAAAACTTATCCGCTTTCCTTATCTGCTGCCCCAAAAACTCTCAAATTTCTTAGAGCTGGCAGAGAAAACGCTTCCTATCCCGGTGCGAATCCCCCACACTTTTCATGTGAACTTCCGATTCGCACCATAATAATATTTGCTATCCATAGCCACTTACTACTTTCATATCGCATCACCTCTTCCATTGACGATACATTTACTATATCAAAAGATCATGATCTGATATTTTTGCACGTAAAAAACAGCGCACCAGATAGTACGCTGTCCTTTCATCACTCTATATTTTGCGCTGCTGCATCACTGTCATTGTTACTATCGCTATTAGAGCTTCCATGCGTTCCATCTTCTGTTCCTTGATTGGTAGTGCCATTAGAAGAATTATCACCGCTATTTGTTCCACTATTATCTGGCGCCGGTGTTTTAGGCACATCATCCGGATAATCTGATGCATCCGGTTCTTTGTCCCCCGCATTTTGTTCCGGTAACTTTGGAAGCTCTATTGGAAGTCCATTGATCCTTGATTCTTCCGCATCCAGTTTCTTTTTCAAGGAAGAATACTCCTCGTAAGAACTACAGTTTGCAAGACACGATTTTGCATCATTTAAAAGCTGCTGTGTTGTTGCAGTGTTATAATTTCTTTCTGCCAGCTTATTCAAATACCAATTTACATATTCAATACGCTGATCATGTAATTCTTTCTGAGCCTGTAATGCTGCATCTTCAGCTTCTGTCTGTGCAGAGTTTTCTTTCTGTTTTTCAGCCTGTTCATCTTCTTCTTTGATCCTTGCTTTCCATGTTTCTTTATATGCTTTTTTCAGGGTCTTATAATGCTTGTTCAGCCTACGAAGATATTCTGTCTTTACGTTTTTATCCACGATTGGATCAATTGCCGCCTGTGCCTCTGAATATTTCTCCTTTAGATTTCTAGCATCATCTGTAGAAGTTAACTGGAAGCTTTCAAAATTATCAAGAGCTGTTTTTGCAGCTGCAACAATCGCTTCCTGTTCTTTTTTCTCTTTATATGCCTGCGCTTTCTTTTCTACAAGAGTTGAGTAATATTCATAACCACCAGGGCGTCTGTCATATGAAGGCGCTGACATATTAAGCCCTGTTTTATCATATTCTTCACTTGTATAGTTCCCATTGCTATCAATCTTTCTGTACTGAAGCGTATCCGGTATACTAAAATCTTTCCAGTCTTTTCCTTGATTTGCAGCTTGCATTACACGTTTCCAGATAGCTTTTGTAAGTGAAGTATCATTTAATGTTGTATTATCATCATTTCCGGTCCATACAGCAATCGTTGTGTATGCACTGTAGCCGCAAAGCCAGCTATCGCGGTTACTGTTTGTTGTACCGGTCTTTCCGGCGAGTACCTGCCCGTCTACATCCAAGCCATATGCTGTACCATATTCTTCTTTAAATACACCTTCCATCATATCAGTAATCATAAATGCTGTATCCGCACTGTATACTTCTTTTACTTTTACCTTTTCAGATGTATATACTGTTTTTTCTTCTGTCGAAATCTTTGTGATACAATCTCTGTCAATATACTTTCCTTCATTTGCTAAAGTTGCATATCCTTTTGCCATATCTGCTACAGACACACCGTTTGTAAATCCGCCAAGTGATAACGATGGGGAAGAATAATCTGCAATATCAATAGAAGAAAAATGCATTGCCTCAAGATAAGACAGCCCTTTCTTAATGCCAAGATCCTGAAACAACTTAAATGCAGTTGTATTAACAGAGCGGGCAAGAGCTTCTCTTGCTGTCATTTCCCCTTTATATCCGCTATATGCATTCTTCGGACTAAAGGAACTTTCATCTCCCGGCACAGCATATACTTTTGTATCATTTAAGATGGAAGAAGGATTAATGATCCCTTCATTTAATGCCGGTCCATAGACCAGTAAAGGTTTGATCGTGGAACCAGGCTGTCTTTTTGCGATAAAACCACGGTTGAACGCATCAGTTGTTCCGCGTCCACCAACAATACTTGTGATCATTCCAGATTCGTTATCTACCGTTACAACAGCACCTTGTTGGATGTATTTCCCATCTGCCGTTTCTTTATATCCCGAAAGGACGTCATCTACGGCACCCTGAGCCTGTGTCTGCAGATTGCTGTCAATGGAAGTATAGATAGAATACCCTCCTGCAAGAATCTCGGATGAAATCACGTCATATTTTTCTTTATAATCTTCTCGATACGCGGTGTATTCATCTTCAGAATCAAAGAGATACTGAAATTTAAAGCCATCTTCTTTTAAGATATGATTGATCGCACAGTACATTGCATAACTACACATATAGTTATTGATGCCTTGCACTTCAGCCCCTGTAGCTGTTACGCTGATCTCACGATCCAATTCCGTTTTATATTCTTCATCCGTGAGATACCCGCATTCATTCATTAGTTTTAAAATGATCTTCTTCTTATTATTTGCTTTCTCTTCACTTGCCACTGGATTATAATTATTCGGACTATTGCTGATACCTGCAAGCATTGCACATTCTGCTGCATTTAGATCTGATACATCTTTTCCAAAATAAAATCTACTTGCAGCTTGTACACCGTAACATCCATTCCCGTAATAGTTGGAATTACAATAAAATTCCATGATCTGCTGCTTACTGTACTTCTTTTCCAGTTCCGGAGCAATAGAGATCTCCAAGATCTTTCTTGTTACGGTACGTTCCTGTGATAACAGATTATTCTTGATCACCTGCTGCGTAATCGTGGAGCCACCTCTTGTAGAATCCCCATGATGCAGGATGTACATAACAGTCGCTTTCATAGTTGATAAATAATTTACCCCGCGGTGCGTTTTAAAGCTCTGGTCTTCCGCTGCGATATATGCATTCTGAAGGGCGAGTGGAATCTTTGAAATCTCTACATATTCATAACTTCCGGAATCAACTTCACCGATTTGTGTTCCATCTTTATCATAAAAAACGGTATTCAGCCCTTTACGGAATGTTCCGTCAGACATACTTGCAAGTGCATCATATGTTTTTGATTTTACACTTTTATATTGTGGTGTAAGCGGAAGTATCATCCAGCCAATAAACACCAAAGCTACAATCACAAGAAGTATCTTTAATACAATCTTTAATCTTTTTTTCAATGTGCTACCTCCTTTTTCTATCTTTCTTTAAGACCGGAGTTTTTCCACACCGGCCTTAAAAACAAACTACTTACACCAGTATTTTTTACTGCTTTTTCCAATTCCTCGTGAGATCACCTGTATTCCGAGTTCATTCTTGGCCCGCAAGAGCTCTTTTTTCGGGATCTTTTCTTCATCTGCTTTCGTGAAAATGATTGACTGTTCAATACCATTTACATCTATAACATTCTCAAGAAAATCATACGCTTTTTTTCGGAGAGGATTTGTTGTGATCGGGATTGGAGAAGCTTCCTTTGTTTCTTCAATCATAGTACGGATCTCTTCCATAATTCGATCCATTGTATCAAGATTTCCATTATCAATTTCAAGGAGCATCTCTTTAATAGCCGCAAGCTACACAGTATTCGCATTGCTCTTGCTTCGGATAAATTCAAGATGGTCGTCCACTATGTTGTTGCGTTTTTTGGCAAGTTCACACTCTCGTCCAAGTGTATCTACTTTTCTTTCAATATATGCGATCTGATCAAGGCATTTATCCATTTTTTCAAATAATGCCATCTGATTCTCATATAGTTTTTCAAGAATCAATGCATGTCCTGAATCAACCGAATTGGATTTTTCCTCAGTTCTAATAAAGGTACCAGGTTCATATCCGAGTGTTCTTGAGATGAGAGCTTCCAGATTGTTAGGAACAACAGGACTTTCACCCTTCTTACTTAAGCAGGAAATATACGACACAGATCGTCCTATTTCAACAGATAGCCATGTCTTTGTTTTTCCTTGTTTTTTCAATTCCTCCAATAATCTTTCATAGTCCAGTGTTACATTATCTAATTTTTTTGACATCGTTTATTCCCCCTATTGTTTCTTTTTTTGATAAAATAAAGTTCTGATGAGACTATCTTTTAGAATATTTTTCATAGCATCATTGATCTCTATTTTTTTTGGTTTCTTTACACATTGTTTTTCGTTTATATCCGGATCAATTACAAGAATTCCAACGTAAGGTGGTAGCTCTTCTTTCCATTTATTCAAAGACTGTTTTTCATATAATTCACTTGACAAGACAAGATAATTGTAATCTCCATACCAAGATTTTTTTGCCTTACTCCTGTAATCACTCATCGATATCTTGATTTCATAGCATCGAAAGATGTTTTTGGTCGGGTCATAACTTACAAAATCTACAATCTCCTTTCCCATTCCATCTCTCTGAAATCCGATAGTTACTTCTGTTGTCCCATATTCTTTTGCAATTTTAGGATTACTGCCGAAACAACACCGCAAAAGAATATTCTCTATTTTTTTTGTCTCATCTCTTTTCATCGGCAATTTCTCAAAAATCTTTTCTTTCCCGAAACAGTTCCTATATAAAATATTGCAGTGAGTGAAAACATTAAAAGCATAAGCACTTTATCACCACTTCTATAAGCTAATGCGAATCCTATTACGCTAAGAAACAGCATTATAATTCCGGTATAATAATAAAATCTAAATGCCCATAATCGTTTGCTATATTTCTTGTTTTTTGAATATTTTTTTCGTATTTTCAATCTTGATTCCTCCTGTTTCTTGAATTTTCTTTTGTAAATAGGTACAAAATGAGACAAAAGAAGGCACTTCGATTTGTGAATAAATCAAATACAAACCCATCTCTTGCTTACCTCTTTAATATGAAATTTTCTTTATTATACTGTTTCCTTTTGGATGAAATATTTTTGCACGTAAAGAATAAAGAGCTGGCATATAGCCAACTCTTCTCCTTAGATTATCACTCAGCTTCATGAGTTCCTTTGTTTAAAGATTTCATCCAGATGATCCCTGTGATTCAAGTTATCCATCACATTCGCGTAATCAAGTGTCGCTTTTTCACCCAGGGACTGCCAGTTATCTCCGATTCCTGTCACAGATTTAATGTTTACAGTTCTTGCATTAAGCCCTGTGATCTGATACAAAGAAAAACCATCCGCATAAGGGAATGAAAGATAACGATAAAGGATATCGCCCTTTTCCTTTTGCTGCTTATCAATTTCTCTAAGCTGTTTCATGTTTGCCTCGCTATTTCTTTCAAAGGCTTTCCAATCACCAGAATGATCCACTTTCTTTGGCTTATACAGAAGTTTTCGATCTGGAAGATTATGTTCTTCAATCAGAACTGCATCTTCTGGAATATCTTTGTCTGGAACATAAAAATCATCCACAACCCAATGTAATCCAACCTTTCCGCCTGCATCACAAAGATCTCGTGTAAGAATCATTTTCTTTCCATCCAGTTCACATTCAATCTTATTACCAAGTGTTTTTTTAATCATATTTCTTTCCTCCTGTTTTTTATATGATTCAGATTTAATATGAAAAAAACAAATGCAATAAAATTCAGGAAACAAAAAACTAGCGCAAATGCTAATCTTCGGTGAGATCACAAGCCTTTTCATAAAAAAACAAAGTGCAGTAAAACCACACTTTGCTTTTGTCAAGGTATTTGAAATTAGCAGCATCAGATGAAACCATTTTCCTTTTTCATCTGACGATGTCTTGCTGTTGTCAGTCTTCGTCTAATCGCGGTTTCATTATTCTCAAGATCCATGATGAAATCAATATCTTCCTGAGTTAATATTCCGAGTTCTACCCCGATTTTAATAACTTCTTTCCTTTTAGATATTCTCATAGTATTCCTCCTGATAATCTTTCACTTCTTCGTAATCTTCTAAGAGATCTCTGAGATTTTGCGCTCTCCAACGATGCAGACAACGATCTCCTAAGAGATTTTTCACATTAACGCTTTCTGTTTTCCAATGCATGAACTGACGAACTGTATTGTGATAGTGTCCGTCATTATGCACTTCAATGAATTTGTGTTCATTCCTCTTATTCCTGAATACTTTTGTCGTTGTTTTCATAAGACGGCGCCCCCTATCCGACATGTTCTTCAAACATTACAAGATAACGCACTGGAAGCTTCTCTTTCTGCCTGTTACAAGCAGCTGTAAGATCCTTTTCCCATTTTTTGATGTTATCTTTGTATCCCTGCATACGCTTCTTATTCGTTTCAGAGGTAAGGTTCGTCCTACATAATGGACAACAGTTTCTATTAATGTAGTTCTTATTTAATTTAGAACCGCATTCCGGGCATCCCACATATGCAGACTTAAAATTCCTTACATCAGAACTTTTTTCCAACGCTTTCAATTTTTCACGCTCTTTATTTATGCGTTCTTTTAATAACAGCATTGTTTTAGTCTCTTTTGCAGCCGAAGTATCATAAAAAGCAGCCATAACATTGTAATTTCGCGCCCATTTGCTAGAGATACTGTTCAGATAGTCTTCTGCATCGTCATAAGATGAAAAAATCTTTCCCACCCCTTCATGGCGAATACGGAATTGCCCACACATACCAGGAAATTCTTCCAGATCAGCATTGTGTCTTACCGCACTGGTGATCTGTGCATATGCAGAGTCCATTGATTTTTTTGATGTATCATTGATAACGATTTGTCCTGCAACCCAACTCATGATTCTACCTCCTTATCAAAATTGAAATGCAAAATGTGCCGCTGCTCCATTAAGTTCAGCATCCACATATCCATAGTGTTCAAGCAGCAATTTCCTTTGAATTGTTACTTTGTTACCGGTTTCTTTTTTGATAAAGTCAGTCAGCTCCTTTTCGCTGGCGGTCTGAAAGGTTGTTCTGTTCATTCCGAACAAAACATGGTTTTTCTTTTCCTTGCTCATTTTTTCTTCCTCCTGTTTTTAAATTAAATTTCAGTATTAATATGAAAAATAAAAGAAAGTAAATTTCACAAAAAAACCACCCGAAACCGGGTGGCTATAGTAAACACTTAGCAACTTTGATCATATAATAAAAGAGGAAAAAATGAACTTGCATCCCGGGTTCACAAGAAACTCAGGTTATAGGCGCATGCATCACCTTTTGTCAAAGTTTTTTAAGTGTAACTATCTTTCTTAATGTGGAGGCTTTCGCCTCCACAAGTCAAAGGAAGAAAAAATACTGCCGAATCAATCATATGTCTCATCGACAAGATTATCTTATCATAATCGTACGGATTGAAAATTTTTGCACGTAATAATTTTGGGTACGTGTTTACACCATATTAGCTAGATCTTGTCGGAAAAGTCAGCACTTTGGAACTTGACTTAATGGCTTTTCGATACGTACAAAATTACACTTTTTAAAACCAGAGGCCGAAGCCTCTGAGCAAAATGGGGATTGGAGTGTTTTGCGATGATATATTTGTCTTTCGACAACAATATCTTATCGCATATATAATATGGTAGATTCTTTTGCATAAAGAAAAGCACCCTCAATGGGATGCTTCTCTCTGCAAAATTTTCTAATTAAACGAGATATTTGTAGATATCCCTTTCGTCAATATAGGTTTTTCCGAGATTTCTATCGAAATACGTCACTTCGTATCCAAAATGAAGCACTTTCGTGATCTCCCCTTCTTTTCCATCAATATTGACCTCTCTTCCTACCAAAATATCCATTGTTTTCTCCTTTCTTTGTAATGATAACTTAAGCGAATTTTAACTGCGGTTCGCTGTCGTCAACCAGTAAATTTGGTACTCTTTCCCCAACTTTAAGGTAAGAGCAGTTCGCTTCAACGAGCTGTTGTGCCATGATTGGTACAACACTGTTTCCGATTCTTGCTACTTGGTTTTGAATGGTACATTTTTTCCAGTTGATGTCGTGATCAAGAATGAAATCCTTAGGAAATCCCTGCCCAAGTTTCAGCTCTTCCGGAGATAACATTCTAAGGCATATATCCAGTATGACATACTGACTTCCAAGAACACTGATCAAGGCAAAACGATCCTTGGATACAATTGTGTGGATTGGATCTGTTAAATTCTGTCCAGTCCCGCATCCATAATATTCCATTAGGTACTGACTTACCCAGGTGCATTTCCGAATTACTTCTTTAGAATTCTGACTGTCCAATTTTGTTTTTAATTGTTCAGTTGATACCGCATGAATATTTACCACCCCAAAATGTCCAGGGCTGGTTGTGATCGTATGGATTGGTTCCTGAAGATCCTGTCCGGTTCCAGATTTGTAAAATTTTGAAATATGAGGCAGAATCAGTTCGGTATCTGTACAAACAGGCGATACAACACCAAACCCATGTTTCTGAGTAATTGTGGGTAGTGGTTCACAAATACTTTGTCCACGAAAATTGTTTCCGCTATGGTTTACCTGCACAATGAATGGTGTCGGATTTTCAAAAACATATTTCTTTAATCCGCGCGCAATACGGTTCATCGTCTTCTCGGCTAAAGGTTTTTTTCTTCCAAAGATCGATGTACCGAGCTCATTCAGTTTTAAGTACGGGCAGATAGGTTTCCATTTCTGTAGTCCATCAGTTCCATACTTGTTATGAGTAGGTGCTGGCCAAGTAATTGGCTTGCCATCTCTACGGAAAACTGCATACCAGCGTTTTCGCGTCGTCGGAGCTCCAAAATCGGCAGCAACAAGTTCACGGGATTCAAAGTCATAGCCAAGGTTCATCATAGACTGGATGAATTTCTGATAGGACGTTCCTTCCTGTTCTTTGATTGGATGGTTATTTTCATCCAGTGGTCCCCATTTCTGGATTTCTGCAACATTTTCCATTATAATCACATCAGGAAGCAGATATTTTGCATGCTTGTAGACGGCCCAGGGAAGGATTCGAAGTCCCTTTTCGATTGGTTTAGAACCTTTTGCACGGGAATGCGAAGTGCAATCAGGGCTTGCCCAAAACAATGCCACATGTCTTCCTTTTACATGATCCCGTAACTTAACTTTAAAAATATCTTCCGTTAAGTGTAAAGTGTTTGGATGGTTAACTTTGTGGATTCGGATTGCTTCTGGATCATGATTTACCGCAATATCCGGACTTTTACCAAGAGCCATTTCAATCCCGGTACTTGCGCCACCTCCACCGGCAAAAAAGTCAATAATTAATCCATCGTTTAAACTTAAATTTTGCATATTCATTTCCTCCAATTTTTATAATTTCAGAATTAAAATGGGAAAATCTCTTTTAATAAAATTTTAAAAAAAAACAGCGCACTTATTGTACGCTGCTTTTTCGCGGATACTGCAAAAATTTTTTCATCTTCAAATGGATACTGCACGGATTTTCTTACGAATTCGTTTCCTGCTTTTCAGAACTTTATACAATTCTTCCCGAAAATCTTGATCTGCCTCTGCGCGCATAAGAATAATAGCTACGGCTTTCTGCGTGAAGGTTTCGTAATCCATGCTGCCTTTTAACTGATTGCATGATTTACAAGCGCACTGAAGATTGTCAAAATCGTTCTTTCCTCCCTTGGCTAAAGGAACAATATGATCGACGGTAAATTCACCATAAGGTACAAAACGACCGCAAATACCACAACGTCCTTCAGATCGATTGTAAATGGTTTCTCGTTCGGACTGAGAAAATTTCTTTCGTTTTCCTGTTTTTTCCACAGGTTCAAGAACGATAGGTTCACTTTTCGCTTTGTTTTCAAAAACTGCAACATCGTGTGTTTCTTCCGCCCCCTTGCTTTGTTTAGGCGTCGAAGCATCAGTGCATGGAGTTATCTTATAGCCTTTCAGTCGTTTTGGAGAGTGCCTTTTTCGCTCTTCAGCTTTTGCTTTGGAGGCAAAAACAGTTGCTTTCTTTATATCTTTTACGATTTTGTACCTCCTGTATTGGTAATAGTCGCATATTGTACATCATTATTTATGCATCTCACCAGTATATATTTTTGTCCACTCATTTTTCTTCCTCCTTTTGTGTTTTCTACTAGCAACAATATGGTTTCGATCAGATTTTTTAATATTTAATTTTTTTATTTGAAAGAAAAAACAGCACACATGTAGTGCGCTGCTTTCCGAAAATCAATCATTTTGCAGATAAATCCAATTTCCGTGCCTTACTTTATCTGCATTTTTTGACCAAAATCCAAGCTTAACCATTCCGCGGATACTCCCAGTTCTGTGAATACAAGGTCCATTACTCGAAAACGTTTTTCCGGTTGCTACTTGATATGTCCTTGGGCTTCCGTAATAAGCCATTTCTTTTCCTCCTTAGAAATTTTCTTCCAAAACTTTTAATACTGCTGACATCTTTTTTGACGGATGAGTAGAATAAGAAATGTATCGTTTGCATTCCATCACCGCATTATCTCGGAACTTAACAATAAACATTCCTGCAATTGCATCTGTAGATGCCTTCATCTGAAAAATTTTAAAAGCAAAATCTTTTACTGTTGGTGCAAATGCAGCGTACTGACTCCAAGGCTCTAGCTTTTTAATAGCATATATGTAGTACCGTTTCCAAACTCCAAGATATTCCTTTACAAGACTTAATTGATAAAAGTCATTACATTCGATATAGGTATTCTCCTGGTTCCTTTGACTGCGAATTTTCGCAACATATACATTATTATTGAATAGGATGTCCAGCAAGAGTTCGGTATCTTTCTCATGCTCAGGCGACATTAAATACCCATATTCATTGTAAAGTTGTGTTTCTGTGATTAATTTCATTTTTCATTTCCTCCATTTTTATTTTTTCTCTTTATGAATATGAGGGAATTGAAAATTTAAGAATTTCTTTTTTGTCACATTAAAAGTGAATCTAAAAATTTAAATAACAGGAGGAAACAAAAATGGCATCAATTAATGGAATAACACTGAAAGCACTGAAGGTATACAATGGTATGGAAGGTCCCACTTATTATGGCAATCTGTATATCGGATCCAAGAAAGTCGCTGAATGGGCGCAGGATCCAAATGGGGCGATTATCGATAACATTCATATGGTTGCCGGATTTTCTGAACAGAAACTTAGAAATCTGTTTCAAAATCATGATAAAAATAACTATGATATTGGCTTCGAAATAGCCATGAGTAAATTGGTTTGTCTGACAAATGAGGAAAAATGTTTTAAGAAAAACGTAAAGTCTGGATATCCATTTACTTTTGTGATTTCAGACGGGTTCCATGTAGATTCTTTTGGTCTTCCAGAATCTTATAAAAAGAAAACTGTCGAAGAATTAAAAGAAGAGCTTTTTGAACCTGAAGACTTTTTCAAGGACCACAAAATGAAGTTCCATTTATACAAATCATTGGAGGATTTCAAGATTGGAACACCGGTGAAACTGGAAGAACTGAAAAGTTGATATACTAGAAAAAGCGGACATAATGTCCGCTTTTTTCTAGGTTACAGTTTTGCAAGATACTACTAGATAAGGTGTAAATACATGCTGGCTCACGCATCTCCTTTTAATTATGAAAAGCAAAAAAAATAAGTGTATGGAATAACTTTCTTTTTTCTCGCTATTTTCACTGCACAAATTGGCTCTTTTCCTCATCGCTTAATTGAGAAATTTTCTTTCCCACAGAAAGTGCATATCTCGTCAGCCCAGTCATAATGATACACCTACTGATGTCTGCTGCCTTTCTAGTCATAAAATGATACGCATACAATCTTCCAACATATTTACCACCAAATTTTCTTTGTGTAATGGTTTATATTATAACATTTTTTAAAAATAAATCACGACATAATGCAAATCAGTTCATGATTGTATTGTTTATCGCCATACTCTACAAAAGATTAACGCCATATCCTATTGTTCAGGATAAAAGAAAAAGCGGAACTTTGTTCCGCTTTCAGACTGTAGACAAACTTGGTGTTGGGGATTATGCCCAGCACCATTTTTCTTTTAAAACTTCTTTTCTTTTTATTTTCTTCAAAATCAACAAAAATCTGGCTGTGTTCCAACCTCGTTTTTCCAGGATCTTTGCCAGTTTTTTCAAATGCATGCATGCAAAGGTAAGCCCGGTTTTCATTTCCATCCGTGCTTTTCCTACATGCTGCGTATATCGAAATCCATGCTGTTCTTTCGCTGTACCGAAGATCCGTTCTATGGTTTCTTTTCTTAACTGGTAGATCTGTCTGTTTCCGATCGTGTGCCGAATGTCTTCTGCCACTTCCATGTATTCTTCCCATACATGACGTGTGATCAGTTTTACATGATCTTTGCTTTCTGTGCATTTTGAAAGATATTGACATTCAGCACAATGCTCACCGCAGCTTTTATACTCTTTATATCCATTTCTGTTTGTTGTACTGTATGTCAATATATGTGCTCCCGGACATATATAACAATCATAATATTCATCATATGCGAATTCGTGTTTTCCGAAAAAGCCTTCTTTGGTCTTGGGACGGGTATACGGAAAAAGTGGTTGAATTCCATCTTCCAACAGCCGATGGGCGATTGCCGGAGTTTTATATCCTGCATCTGCAACTACCATCTGCGGATTCAGTTTAGATATCTTATCGTATAATGCTTTAAAAGTACGACTGTCATGCTCATTACCAGGATGTACTGTATATCCAAGGATCCAGCCATGTTTATCACAGGCAGTTTCTACTGCATATGCAAAAACGTGTTTATGTTCACCCTTTCGAAACCATCCACTTTCCGGATCGCTGATGCTGCATTTTTGTGTTTTCACATCCTCAGGAAGTTCTTCAGATATAGAATCCTTATCATTTCCGGTTCCACCGGATGCAGGTGGCTGGTTATCGTTATCATCTTTTTTCTTTAATGGCTTTTTTCCATGTGCCAGACGATCTTTTTCAATCTCTTTATTTAATTCCTCTTCATACCAGAGAGCCTGTTCGTGTGCAACCCGCTTACGCATTTTTTTACTGTTTGCACAGGCTTTTACATGTGTTGCATCCACGAAGATCTGTTCTGTATTTACAAGCTTATATTTCATACAATCTTCCAGAATCTTTGAAAAGATCTGCTCAAAAAGGTCTGTATCTTTGAAACGGCGGATATAATTCTTTCCAAATGTAGAGAAATGAGGTACTGGATCTAACATGTCTAGTCCGAGAAACCAACGGTATGCAACGTTTACTTCGATCTCTTTCATGGTCTGACGCATGCTTTTTATCCCATAGAGATACTGAATGAATGGTATCTTTATCAGCATGACGGGATCCATACTGGGACGACCGTTATCCGGACAGTATTTTTCTTCAACCAGATCATAAATAAAATTCCAATCGATTGCCCTATCAATTAATCGCAGCATATGGTTTTGAGGTACCATGTCATCCATGGAAAATATCATCATTTGTTCTCTTTTTTTATCTGCGTTTTTGGTCATCATAAAAAACACCGCCCTTCTGATATTTATTATATCAGAAAAGCGGCTCCAACAATAGCAAAACCCTGCAAAAGCAGGGCTTTGTCTACAGTCTGAAAGCGGAACTTTGTTCCGCTTTCCCTCATTTTTGGCTCAACTCATTACCAAAGGTTTTCCGTATCCGCAGAAATCCATTTCATTGGCCTGATCTGTCCACTTAAGAAGTCCGAATCGATTGGAACTTCACAGTATCTCACTTTTGAAATACCGGCACTTCTCTCCAGTTTTTTAATGACTTTTTCTGCATCTGTTTTGTCTTTACAAATTCCAGCTACATAAAGGATCAAAGTATCTTCGGTTGCATCTTTCAAAGTAATATTCGATTCTTTCTTTTGCATCCTGCGTTTCAGCTGTGAAAAGAGATTATAACCCTCTTTCAGGAGAAGACTTTCAATCTTATGGAACTGCTCTACTGTTTCGTTCTGATCAGCAAAATCAACCGGTATAAGGAACATCACTTCATGTTTATAACCAATGCCTGTTCCTTTTCCTAAACCAAGGATCGTATGAGCAAATACAGGACGGTTATAAAAATCTTTCATCTGACATTCTATAACATCATACAACTCATCCATACTGATATTTGTATCATCCGCAAGGCTGTTGTAGAAATCATAATACAGCCCAATGTAATAATGACTCTGATATTTCACGATTAGTTTCGTATCATTTGAATCTCCACCAGATATTAAAATTCTAAGTTTTTCTTTCAAAACCTTGCGATCCTTTGCATTGATCTTTTCACCTAATCCAAAGATCAGACGCCTATCAGCTGTATACAGATATCTTGATTCAAAAGCATCAAGGCAAGACAGATCAATAACCTTTCTCACAGGGCTCTCTGCCTTTTTCTTATTGTCCAAACCAAGTTCTTTGATCGTATCATCCAGATCATAGCATGTATCATAGATGATATCTTCAATCTTACGAAACGCTCTTTTCCCCTCTTCACTATTTGCAAAGGATGCAGGAACTAAGATGATCGCTTCATGACAGCCATCAAATCCGGTATTCTTTCCAAACATCAATAAGGTATGGTCAAATTCCGGGGAACTATAGATTTTTTCAAAATGAGCTTTCATAACCTGATATATCTCATCCATAGTAAGATCGTATTTGTCCGCACAATCATCATGGAACTCATTCAGAACTGCAACATACTTTTCACCCTGATATTCAGAAAGAAATTCCATTGATCCAGAATCATCATTCAACAATTCTTCAAGGGCAACAAGCAGTTCTTTTGGAAGATCATCCTCTGCAAGGAATTCACCATCGTGATATACATCACCACAACTATTGGACCAATATTCGAACTGATCATAGTTACTTTCATCTAATTCAATGATCTTTCGTTCAGAGTGAGGCTTGTTTTCTTCGCTATTTACATAATCTTTCATGATATGAAGGATTTTCAAAATATCCTGAATCTCCTTTGGATACTTTGTTTTATCCCCACTTGTTAAATGATCGATCATAGTTTTAATGTTTCCAGCAATCTCATTCGCAAGGTCTTCAATTTCACTCTTCGATTCAAATCCACCCGCTACCATTCGATGCTTAATCTCTTCAGGGATTCGATGCTCATCATCAGCCATTCTGCGCACTACATCTGCTGCCATTCCATGTTTCATATCGTCAGCCATTCGGCTTTGTACGTTATCAGCCGGTTTACGATTTGCACCCTCAGTGGATTTATGATTCACATCATCTGCCGGTTTTGGATCCGAAGCTGCTTTGCTATCTGCATCCTTCAAGCCCTCTTTCTCCGAAATCTCAAAGAAATCTTCATGATTTTCTTTATAGTCATCAATAAAGTATTCCATCATACAAAAAGCACGCGCAATGTCTTTTCTATCAAAACCATTTTCATTGCTGATCACATCAATACAAGCAAAAATTTCATCTTCATCCTCTCCTTCTTTTCCAAAAAGAAAACGAACGAACGGAACTTTGCTGTTGCATTTTAATTCCTTGCTTCCTTCCGGAAGAAAGAGCATACGATAGAAATATCCATTTGCTGATAATTCTTTGTCATACACGTAATTCATAGTGACAACATCTGTTACTTCTTTTGAATATTCGATCATCACATCAGCTGCTTTCAGGGCATCCGTCATATCATTGCTTCCTTCCTTGCACATTTTTGCATATTTCACAAAAGGGAACTCTGCATACTCTGTAGGAGCAAGGTCTTGTCCGAAATTGAATGATCTAAGTTTGATTTTTGGATCCATGACTCTTGAAAGGATTTTATTCTTCAGTTCATAATGTACAGAACATACATTATTAAGCTTTAACGGTTGTGTTTTAGTTTCTTTTACAACCTTTTTTACTTGTGAGTTCTTCATTCTTTTTATAGAAAGCAGTTCTACCATGCGATAAGCAAGAGAAGCCTCTTTTAACTCATAGCCATAATTTTCTCCCGATGTCATTGTAATGGCAATCTCGACAATTTGTTTTTCGGAAGTATTAGTGGCAGCAGCCTGAAATTTAAACACAAGACAATCTGACACCTGCTGGTCATCAGATCCTTTCTGGATGTCAGCTACTGCTGTGAATGAATCTGTTTTTCTGATCAAATAGGTTTCAAAACGACCAATACTGCGATCCAATTCTGCAATATTAAGAAGATTTTCAGCGTATTCCATAGAATTGCTATATGTTTTTAATGCCTCTTCTGCGATTTTGGATATTTCACAATCCACAAGTGTTCTCTGCTGCTCAAAATTATAAAGAGGTGTTGCGCACAAACCGTGCCCTTTCCCTCCTAATCTGATCAGCATGTTATTGATAATAATAAGTTTTTCCATCTTTGTTTTCCTCCTATTTTTAGATGAATATTTTGATTCAATTTGAATATGGAAGAACGAAAAAGAAAAGAATACGGCCTGCATCAGATATGATGCAAACCGTATTCTCCTACTCTAATGATTGGAACATGTCATGGAGTGACTTAATAACATTTTGATACAGATCGAAATAGTCTTGCACCGTTAATGGTCCATCCTCCATTCCAGACCAGTCCTTCTTTTGGATCTTCTGATTAATCTCCGGATCGATCTTCATATAGGAAAATGTTTTTTCCGCAAGATCTGATGGGTATTGGTCATACAAAATAGGCTTTATATGATACTCCAACCATTTTTGATCCGCTACAATCAAATATTGCTGATGCAGCAGATACGCTAATACGTAAATGCCATACTGGGATATTTTTTCAACTAATTCTCTCAGTTCTTTCCCGTTCATCTCTTTCTGATCGAATACATACAGATCTTCTTGTTTTCGAGAACAGTCAATATTTTCTCTGATGAATTTGTCATAAATGATGTCTTGGATTAAATGACAACCTATTCCTTGCTTTACCGTCTTCTCAAGATGGGCGTTATGTTCCTGAAAGGATTGAAAATCGGTATCCCCTCCCAAAGCGCAGTCAGATATTCGATTTGCCAAATGTCCTGTACAATAGATCCTCTTTTTCATTTCTACTTTCTTTTCATGCAAGTCAGAAGGAAATGACATATAAGAGACATCGGTTCTTTCCTCATTCATTTCGAAATGAGAATATTCTCTTCTTCCGGTATATGCTCGTACTGCATCCGGATAAAGGCATGCAGCAACCAGCTTATTCCTTCTTATATAAGAAGATTTGTAGAGCACCAAGCACATAACATGTTGAATTGATAGCATAATATTTGCTCCTCCTTATAAAATATGATGTAGTTAATATGAAATATTTAATAAGATGAAAAATATCTGAACAAACTAACAGACCGGGCATAAACCCGGCCGTTAGAAAGTGAGGAAAAATATGAAAAATGAACAATCTATTGGAAACGTCTCTCGACGTTTTTCGGCTTGTGAAGACCTTTCCGGGATACAATCCAGAAAGTCATCCAATAGCAGAAATTTCTCTGCTGATGACAACTGCCTTGCAACTACAAGTGTCTAGGGGCAGCAGGTCCTCACGGTGAAATTATAAAAAGAGGAATCAAAAATTCTTCTGCGTCATCATGTTTGTTCCGATAAGTTTTGTGTTCCTTATTTTGTTTTTTTCATATTGTTTATACATGAATAATTACAAAGAATGGAGCGATAATTTACAATGAGAAAAGGACAGCAAAAGTTACTTAACAAAGCAGCAAAATATAATTTTATACCACAAGCAATTGATTTGTTAGCAGATGAATCAAAATCACTCAAGGAGTTAAACATCATGTGGAACAGGCTATCAGCATTTCGATTATGCCAAAAAGAATATATTGATGATATCGATATTGCAGATCATATATTTGAGATTTGTGAAGGATGGTATATTTCAAATGACTGGAATCGTTCAAAAGAAATGGCAAATTTCATTTTTAAATCCGATCATATATTCAATATCAGAGAAGGTTTAATTTTAAAACGACTTGCAGAAGCAAAGGTATCAAATAATCTGAATTACAGATTTGGATGGGATGATATTGAAAATATTATTGATATTGTGATAGCTAATTGTAATCCAAGTTATGAATTCACCGAAGCAGTTTTTTTGAATTATGTGATTGATGAGCGAAAGGATTTACCGGCAGAACGTATCATATCCCTATTTTGTATTTGGATTCAGATTGATCAGAATGAAAACATAAAACCTGAAAGCTTTATTCGAAGAGTGGAAACTTATGAAAAGATGAAATTGTCAGAAGATATAATTATAGAATACGAAAATAAAATAGCAAATGGTTTCTATGAAGATGTATGCCTGGATATTCTTAAAGAATCTTATCCAGACATAAGAACCTTTATAAATAATTTAAAGGAGGCCTCTATAGATGGATTGCACCTTCTCAATGGTTCCGCTAATGATGCCGGCAATTGTGATTATATATATTTGTTTGATACAGAAGAATTCAAATATTATATGAATTTTATGAGGTCAGCTGTTACCAATAATAACAGTAAATCTCTACACACAACAGATGAATATAGCTATTCTCCGCTGTTTATGGATATAAGTATGCATGGACTGCGCATAAGATGGTCATTATCTTTAACTGGTATCAGCTTAGAAATCACCTCATTCAGTAAATGTCATTTTTTCAGGAATCATAATTCAAGTGATATAAATATACAAGCACGTTTTGAAATGGATAACACTTCTTTTAACTATTTATTTACAAGTAATTATCATATATTCAAGAAGATAAGAGCTCGATTGGTGCCTGCACTATTTAAGGATATCTCTAACTTATATATCAAATATGAAAATGCAAGAAATATATTAAATTTTTTCCTAGAGCAATTTATTGAATCCGGAAAACTGACATGGAGAGATATGATGCCTTATTTAACAAAATACGAATTATCTACTAATTTTCCAAATATTACAGCAAATGAAATTTCTGATGCACATAGTTTTAATGAAGCGGTAAGAGCCCATTACAAAAGAGCGAGTTTCGTTAACTGGAACCGTTGTGACGCACGCATTGGGAAGTTAATTATGGAGGGGATTTTGAAAGTAGATAATAAAAGCAAAAACGTATTATTTTCCATGAAATACATGAAAGAATCAGAATTTTATAACATTCATAACTATCAAAAACGTACAGAATATATGAATGATGAAATACCACCTTTAAATCATATAGATATCAAAAAATTTCTCACACTTATTATTTTAGACAAGCTGATTCTTGACTCCGAAATAAGTCCAGATGAAGATTTTGCTATGTATCAACATATTATGGATTACATAGACATGTGTGTATATATGAAGCATAAAATTTCATTAACTTATCGATCTTACAAAAAAATATTGCAAGCCCATGATAAACTTAATGAGGAATACAGGATTCAACACACTCCCAAAATCATAATTCCTAAAGATACAAAATTTAAATCATTGAGAAAAGTTCTTCCCGATAATTTCGAGTGGATCAAAACAAGAAAAAGACTTGTAAAAGAGGCGCGAATCATGCACCATTGCGTTGCTACTTATGCTAATAAAATCAACCATGATCAATGTGCAATATATTCGTTTGTAAGCACAAGGACAAATGAACGGTACACTGTAGAATTTTGCTTTCGTTGCCAGAAATATTATATTAGACAAATTTACGGAAAGTTCGACGTTTTGCCACCAAGGGAAGAAAGAGAATATGTGGAATCCTTTTTATAAATTCCGTCTAATCCAATGAAAAATAATCATTTGTGTATAAAAAGACAGATTGAGAATAACTCAATCTGTCAATGTGAGGGAAAAATATGAAAAATGAACAATCTATTGGAAACGTCTCTCGACGTTTTTCGGC
>ERZ1026874.684-NODE-684-length-20201-cov-17.139680_pt1 | contig 20201 bp, 18 predicted proteins | sample MGYA00380167_ERZ1026874 | MGnify/ENA primary metagenome ERZ1026874 (study PRJEB33269, sample SAMEA4719803) | human gut metagenome | biome: human-associated habitat; feature: organic feature; material: feces | place: Cameroon | collected 2013-10 ...
CAGTTTATTTTCAAACTGTTCAAACTGCATCTCCGGCGTAAATTCATATGCTGCAAGTGTTCCATTTCCTTCAATATCATCAAACAAGACAAGCCTATAAATTTCTACTCCCGTACCAATTGTACCCTCGAAACAAAATGCCGTTTCCACCATACCGTCATTATCAAAGTCCTGCTCATAGAATGCCATTCCTCCACGATTACCAGACCAATATAAATCGAAATAAGAATATTCGCCATTGAAACTCACAATAATTCCACGAGAACCATATTCTGTACTTTTATATCCATATATCTCAGTATTACTTTTTTCACCTTGAAATAGCAACATAACTTGATTATCCGATAAGGGCTCCAACACATTAGGATCATATACCACGGCAGTTGAAAAATCACTATCTGAGATCTGAGAAATAAGATTAATCACACTTTGCGACTCGTCATATGAAGCCACTTGATCAACTGACTTTGCCGGTTCGACCAAGAATACATCCTGTTCCTCTAATACATCTACCTCATCAGGACTGTTATCCACTACACTTAACCCTTCCTCTTGAGATGCCAAATCACTGTTGTTCTCGTTTTTCTTTGAGCAAGCACTTAAAACAACGCACACCAATAGTCCCAATAATACCATTGTTTTCTTCATAATTATTTTCCTCGTTATAGTCATAATTTTAAAAATGCTCATTTCCCTTATTTTTTCTCTACCTATATTATTTCATTTTTACTGTTCTATTGTCGCAATATTTTCCTCTGTAAATGCTAAAAATTGAATTTTCACTTCCTCCACATTACCTTGTTTTATATTTAACCATTCTATCTTCCATATATAAACTTCCATAATCTCTTTCATCTATAAAGACCGAAAAAATAAATACATACGTCACAATAATTTATGTATTTTAAGTTTTTAAGTATTTATTTAAGCTTGGAAATATTCTCTTCCGTCAAAGCCTGATAAGGTATCTTTATTATCTCTTCCTCCCTGCAATAAGATTCAAGCCACTTCTCATACTCATAAAAATCCACCGGATCTGTTAATTCATATTTATCAGGATTCATAATATAATAAACAAGTCCATCGCCATCCTTATCGATATCATCCGGGAATAAGTTTCCTTCATAGTCCTTGTCTGCCATATCCTTATCCCAAGCCTCTATCATGGCAACTGCTTCATATACATCATTTTCAAGGTTATACTGATACAACGTATATGGCCAGCTTCTCCCGGAAAGTCCTGGATTATGTGACCAGTCTGCCTTTAATATACCATTATCAAAATGTGTTACCGATGGGAACTCTGCAAACTCCTCCCTCACGTTTCCTGTGGTTTCATCATAATCATAAATAATTTCCACATTACCCGCCATGGAAGTCGTAATATAAACCAGTAACAGTTCCACATTACCATCCTTATCTATATCACATAGGGAAAATTTATTATCAGACATCGGATATCCGTCATAGCCCAGCTCCCTTCCAAATGGGAATTTTTGATTACGGCAAATATCCATCAATATCCTCTGGTATGCCTCCAGCCTGCCTGCTTCCACGTCTACTGCTTCCAAGTCTACTGTTTCCATACCTGTTTCTGTATCTTCCTGCATACCTTCTGCACCGGAATCCCCACGCATATCGGGCTTAACAACCTTCTTTAATACCGTAAAATCCAGTGCATCTGCCATTCTTTTTAAATCTTCCATTGTAATGGTATCCTCTGATAGGAAGCTTCCGTCTCTCCCTGCCAGTACATTCATGAAAACAAGACACTCCTCAAAATCTGCATAAACCAAAGAATGATTCGTTCCCAACTCTAAGAACACCGTTTCTCCACATACTGTTTCATATTGTATCTCCTGATACTCATCCGTACTTCCGATATTTAACACAACTTCCTCTAACGTTCCCTTTACCGTACGTCTAAGCTGAAGATGTACCACCTTCCCATCAATAAGTGCCTCACCATCAGTCTGAAATGTGCCATTTTCAAAAATATATGCAGATCCCCGTGAAAGTTCATCCCCCATGAACTTACCACCCACACGGTAATCCAATTCTTCTTCATCAATTATATTCATTTCCGAATGTAGCTTCAGGTCATATTTTTCTGCAATTTCTTGCAGTTTATCATACATTTCTCCGGTATATACCTGATAAAAAAGACTGATATCCTCAAATCCGGTAGCACTATTTCCAATCTCTTTTAAAATAGCACCATCCGTATCATATCCCTGCAGGAAATCCTGCCATTCTTTTGTAGCCAGATATTCCGGTGTTCCCGATAATGCCTGTAAAGAAATAACTTCAATTATTACAGTATCCTTTTCTGTGGGATTCTGCGAATTTGGCCAAATATAACTATATTCTCCCAGACTAAGCTCCTGCAGCTTCATAACCGCATAAGCGAAACCTGCAAGCATAAGTACCGCCGCTAAAATGGCAGCAATCAGCATACGCTTTTTCTTTGACACACGGTGCCTGGTATATAAGGCATCCATTGGTACAATATTCTTATCCGGCATATCCTCACCATGTGCTTCTAACACATACTTATCCTTCACTTTTGCAAGGCTTTCCAATAATTCGAATGAAGTCATACGATTCCCTCCTGTTCCAGCATTTTACGCAGCTTCTTTCTTGACCGATGCAACATAGATGCTACTTTGCTTTCAGAAAATGCAAAACGTTTCGCAATATTCTCTATTGAATCCAGATACCAGTACCGGCATAAAAATACTTTTCTCTCTGTCGCAGGAAGTGAAGCTAACCATTGGTTCAATACTTTGGCAAACTCTCTCTGCAGATATTCTTTTTCGACACTGTCCGTTCCACAAATACATTCTTCCAGCTCCTCCAAAACCAGAGGGACTTCGCCTCCCCCACGCTTCATCGCTGTACGATTTTTCCAGCGGTCTAATGAAATATAGCGTGTCATTTTACCTAAGAATGCAGCCAATAGCTTTGGACGCTTCGGCGGCATGGTATTCCATGCTGCCATGTAAGTATCGTTTACACTTTCCTCAGAATCTTCGTTATTGGAAAGAATATTATAAGCGATTGTATAACAATATCCGCCATATTTTGCTGCGGTCTCAGAAATCGCCTTTTCTGACCTTTCCCAATATAATTCTATAATTGCTTTATCATCCATCGTTTTATCCTGCCTTATATCCCTTATTTAAAATCCCAGCAAAAGGTATTCACAATAGTACGGATTCTGGTACCAAAACCCTCAGCGGTTTCTTTGGGATAACAATAAAAAACTCCGATAGTTTCCTCATTTTCTGTAAATAGCTTCACACAATGAACGATTCCGTCAGCATCTTCGTAACTTACAAAATAAGGTTCTGTGTCCACCTTTTCATAGTCTTTATTCTGTAATCCCTCAAATATAAGGTCTATATCCTTACCGTCATAATCTGTAACCCAGAACTGTGCATTTTCATTTACCTCTGATGCCCAGCATTCTCTTACATTCATTTCCCATCCTTCCTTTGGAATAGTAAGTGTATATCTCAATCCTTCAAAAACAGTTGCCGGCACTACTTCCTCCATACCTTCCACCATAAATGTAATCATGGTTCCTTCAAATCCCAGATAGAATGCCAATTCATAGACTCTTGTCCTGGTAAGCTCTGCGGCTCTCTGATTGCCCGCAAGTATCGCGATGCTTCCGCCGCCAGCCCCAGCCTGCTTCACATCTTCCTCTTTTCCCATAATCCATGCTCGCTGTTCTTCAAGCAGGCTGCTCCAGCTTTCCTTATCCAAAGTCGATTTTAAGTTCTTCCAAAGATCATTGAGTACCTCATCCCATATCTGGCATATCTCACCAGATAATATATTCATATCCGTCTGCGTTAAAGAAGCATCCTCCTGAAGCTTTTTTTGCTTAACGGACGCTTCCATCTCTGCCTCTTCTAGTACTTTCTGTACATCAAATTCCGTCTGGATATTTAAATTTTCTGTACTCTCCTGCACCGGGGATTCTGTTTCCACTATTTCCGTTATATTTTCCCCAGTTCCAATCTCTTCTGTTTGATTCTTCTCCTCTGTACACCCGGACAGGTACAAGGCTGTCGCTGTAACCATAAGTGCAATCGCAGTTCCTATTTTTAGGTTTCTTTTCATCTGTATCATCCTCCTCATTTTGTTCTTCATATATATAGTAGAAAAACAAACACTTTCATTGCACAAGATTTTTTACAAATTTATTTATTTTAGTTATTTTAAGTATTTTTAGTTTTTTAATTGAATTTTAGAACTTTTCTAATCAAAATTCAATTTTTTACTTCAATAAGGTTTACAATTTTAAAGTTTTCCCCCTTTTTACATTATAGAAACTAGTACTTGACGGCTCCAGACGTTATAGTACAGTTTCACAAAATTACTAAAGGAGAATTTCAATATGGCAACTGTACGCTATGTCAACAGTTCCAGCGGTTTAAATGTACGAAGTGCTGCCACAAGCACCAAAGTAACTACACTAAACAGTGGAGACTTAATGTATGATATTTCTGGAGTTTCTAATGTGACAGCATCTCTAAACGGAACATCCTATGTATGGGTTAAGGTTCACTACTATAAATCTGGTAGCACAATCGAAGATGGTGTTGGTTGGGTAACAAAGAATAATACCGCCACTGTTTCCACAACCATTCCCACAAAATCCAAAGTTCTAAGCTCTAATTCTTCACTGAAGCAATATGAACAGGTTATGGCTTAGTTCAGTGGACTCCTGCAACAAAGTATATTAACTGGTTGGCTAACGACGAAGAAAAGAGCGATATCGACAATCAGTTAGATCGAATCTTATATGAGGTAACGAACAGACTGCAGTGGGATTCCAGCAAGCATTCCTCGACTATGACTTTTTCCGCTTTTACTACATCAACAAAAACATGCTCTACCTTGGCTGAATACTTTGTCAGATGTTATGATCGTCCTAACAGTGTAGATTCTAAAGTGGCTACACACCAGACTAATGCAACTAAATGGAGTACCCTTATAGGATGTCTCATGTAGTATTATTCGTTTTCTAAGCAAAGCAGAGTACCAGAGATGTTTGAGCACCACAAATCGAATATCTCTGTTTTCTCGTCTATTCAAAAATGACAATAAAAAAGCGTTTATTTTATTGTCTCAACCTTTCATGCCAAAAGTAGGGCAACCAAATCGCCCTACTCGCTTTTATAAATCCTTATTATCCACTTCCTTCTTTAATTCTGTTAAAGTGTTTTTCAAAATATTAGGTAATTCTACTCCCATCCTTCCGATATTTTCTAAAATTGATAATATCTCATTAATTATAAACCAGAACGTAACCAATAAACTAAAGATAGTTCCTGAATTATACTGTAACCCTATTTCATCAGCAAATTCGTATATTAAATAATCAACACATATTGCTATAAAAATCGTTAATATGTATCCTACTTTTTTATATATTCCTAATATGCTTTTTTTACTACTCCACCCGTATTCTTTACTATTTGGATACTCTAACGCTTCCTTTTTTGCCGCCAGCAAACCAGATATGTAATCTATCAGCATTAACAATATCAATAAGCACATTAAGGGTATCAGCAATCCCAACTTACTACTAATCCACATGCCGGCAAAAGCACCTGCTAATCTTTCCAACAATTCTTTCCATTTCATAATTTCAACTCTCCTAATGCATATTCTCTTTCTATATAGAAAGTAAACAACTAAGCAATTGTAAACATATTACTACACAAAATATTCTTTTCTTAATATGCCGTATATATCTCTTCGTAAACGATTGATATACTGTCTGGAAAGATTATGTTTATGAGCAATTTCTGAATCAGACATTTCATCCAAAACTATTTCCATGAAAATAATTTTCTTTCGCTCATCGCAATGTTCAATTGCATGTTTTAAATCGTTGTCTAAAATAATATCAGAAAATTTATCTTCATAAAACTGATTAATTTCTATTATATCTTGTTCCAAAACAGTACAGTTATCATGATACTTTTTGCTCTTTCTGTATAATTCCAAAAATTTGTTTTTTAATGCTGTACACAAAAACACTGTACATTCACTATCTTCATCATAATATTCCATTTTCATTACTGCTTCCCATAAAGCAAGCATCATTTCCGAATAGACATCCTCTTTTTCATCTTTGTATAAAAGGTTAACATGGGACATCAGCAACTTTTTCCACTATGACGCTCAGGCTAATGCAGCCTGATTGGCACGATTTCAAGGAGGGATACTATATGGCTGACAAAAAACAATCCATTAAATGCAGCGACTGTGAATACTGTAAAGGTTACCGGCGTATTGTAAACACCAGAACCGGTTTTACTTGCAATCATCCAGAACAACGCTATATCTTGGACTATTTCATGCAAAAAGGGCTTCGTAAAATGCCAGGGTTTCTTGGTTTTAGTGTAGTACATTCTGAAACTGTTCCATTAAAGACTTCCCCGGCATGGTGTCCGAAGAAAAAGTAATACAATTAGCTGAGCCGTCTGTATCAACAGTCGGCTCTTTTTACTATATCTTGTATTTAGTCATTTCATAAAATTTTATTAAATTTTCTATTTTATTTGTCTTTTACGTTCTTTGATAGTATAATGATATTAGAATTAATATAAAATATTACTACGAAAGGAGCTTTTATTATGCAGACTTTAATTAAACCATCCGCAGCCATTCGCCAGAACTACAGCGAAATTTCCAATTTATGCAAAACAACCGGCGAACCTGTTTTTTTAACCAAAAATGGGGAGGGCGACCTAGTTGTTATGGATATAACCGCTTACGATCAGCGCGAAAAGCAATTGGAACTGAGAGAAAAATTAATTGAAATCGAAGAATTAAGACGTGCAGGCGTACCGGACATTCCTGCCCGCAGTGCTTCTGCCAACCTTCGAGCTGCATTAAAGGAGAAAGCTTATGTATAATGTTGACATCTCTCCTGCAGCAAACTCTGTTTTAGAAGAATACACTTTCCGTTGTGCCAGAGACAACGGAGAAGAGTGTGCGCTTCGGCTGTTGGATGCCTATGATGAAAAAATTTCTTATCTGGAAACCACGCCTCTTATGGGCTGTGGAAGACTACGCTATGTACCTTCCAAATATCGGGTTCTGAACTTTTGGCCACACCTGTGGTTCGTATTTCAGGTAAAGGAAGATGAAAGATGCGTAAAAATTGAATACATAATTGACGACAGGCAAAATTATGGGGTATTCCTCAAATAATACTAATGGCACTTCCAAACAAAAGAAGTGCCATTTAACTTAAACTCAAAATTTCTCCGTAAACACTGTACTTGCCGCAATCTCACGCATTTTCTCAATCGTATCTTCATACGGAATAAAATCAGCAGCGAAATAGCTTGTGATGGATTGATAATCTTCCTTGTAAAAATCTTCATCGCAAAACAGAGTAATAATAGCTGGTACATCTATACCCGGCATAGCAGAAGGACAAATTGGCATCTTAGCACGATGCTCCCGCACTTCTTCTACAAGCTTTTCAAATTCTTTATCCATCTCAAGTCTAGCACTCAGCTTGTAAATATCATATAAATGTCTGGAACATCTTTTCGCTCTTCCTTGAAGATAATAATCACAAAGAGCAAATACCTTATCAATATAGGTCCTCTCCAATGACTGTAGCTTCATAGAAAACCGCCCCAACGAAAACTTCTCCACCAGGTCTTCTCTCTGTCTTTCTTCCAGGTAGTCCCCAATATAATTGCGTATTTCCACAATTTGTGTCGGAAATGAATAGGAGCCTAATGCCGTTTCCAGTTTTACATACTGCGGTAATCTGTCATCCTCTAATTCAAATACGGAAGAATAGGAAAACAAATACGCATTATAATCCCTGTCGCTCTGTGTCTCATTCCAGTTCCCAATCGGTAATCCCAGTTCTTCACTAATCCCCTTTAACACCACATTCTTAAGCTTTTTCCTTCTGCTTTCTCCAATGTGTTCATCAAAGGTAATATCAATATCTTCCGAAAATCGATCAATTACATGAAACCCTTTTGATAATGAGGTACCTCCCTTAAATACACATTTCTCCAGCTTCTCTGAAAGTAATTTCAATATCAATGTGACATAATAATCCTTTTCCACAACAATTGCCGTTCTGCCACTTTTGTCAGCTACCTGTTCTAGCAAATCTCTAAAAGTTTCCCTATCCTCATGCAGATACATATTCTACCCCCGTTTCGTATATTGCTTTGTAAATTTTCACCGGGTAATTTGTGATAATCTGATCTATCCTCTTTTTTGTAATCGCATTATTCTTCGCATATTCTGATAAAATTCTCCCACAAACTTCCATTTCTTCTTCCGCACACTTATCAATATCTTTTAAGCAGTCTAAAAACTGCAACACTGTTACATTTTCTTCTGTTACTTCCACAACCGGTCTTCGGATAATGTATTTGTGGTTCTTAATTGTCAGCTCCCTTACCTGTGCGGGTGCATAGTTGCTGTTAATCTCTATTGTAAAAGGTACCTGCGTTGACAGTCCCATGCGATTGGCCAGGGTATATCCGGAATAGTAGCCGATCCTTTTTCCCCTACGCAAAATATATTTGTGCATTGCCACAGTTTCTGCGGATAGGCTCTTTTTTTCTCCAAATATATCCTTTTTCGGAAAATAGTATACTCCTGACTCAAATCGGGATATAATACCATCATCCGTAAGTTTTTTTAAATGATAACGCAGATTTTCTTCACTCATACCCGGTATCTCAATGTCTCCTGAAAATATAGGTTCTCCAGGCTCATAGTTCTCAATCAGATATTCATACAACATGGCCTTCACTCCTTTCGAAAAGTAAATAACTATTTTACTTACAGTTAGTATATCCAAATTTGATATTTCTGTCAATGGAAGTTACAGCCAATTCTCCGATTTCCTTGGTTTACCCGATCCTCATCTTACTCTTATCAAAAACAAACCTCCGCAATTCATGGTACCTGAACTCCTTATCCTCAATGACTTTTCGGAAAAGACCGACATAATACTCCCTGCTATGATGAAAATATTTTCCGTCCTCACCGGGAATCAGCATCTCCCAGGTTTCCTCAGAAATAACCGGACAGCTGCCATCCGCATTGCGGTACCATCCCTTTTCTTTATATTTGCTCTCTACAACCAGCAGTTCCCTACCATTCATATTTTCTGGAACCAGATCAAGCAGCTCGTTCATCCGGATACCGGTTTCCCGCATGATGCGAAATAATGCCAGCGCTTCCCTGTCTCCATGCGCCCGGACGCACTCCTCTGCCCGCATGATTCTTTCTTCGCGCTCCGCCAGCGTCATCTTTTTTCTTCTTTTCTACGCATAACCATTCTTCATTTCACATTTACATTATTATCTTCGCCTTACTTCCAGCCCGTTAATCTTCAGTCCCGGTAAGCCTACCAGATACCAGTCGGCATTCATTTCCATGCGGGCCGGTACCCAGACATCATTCAGCTTAAACTCGAAAACTTCTCCACAGTGGATTCCACCATAATCACGGTCATCACCATCCTCATCTTTGTAAATAAAATTATACCTTCCGCATTCCTTGTCATAAAATAATGTACCTTGTTTCATATACTGCCTCCTGTAATATATTCTTTCCTTTATTAAGTACCGCCTTACTCTTCATTACTTGAATTTTCTGTCAAACTTTCGTATTTTTTTACCAGCCTGTAGAAGCTGTCCTTTTTCAAACCAGTAAGCGTCATAGCTTCCTTGGCTGTAAGTGCCCCTCCTTTCCACCGGACATAACATTCCTCCCAGTTCTCCGGAAATTCAATGCGGGGTCTTCCAAGATGCTTTCCCTCTTCCCGCGCAACTTCAATCCCTTGACGCTGCAGCTCATGCCGTTCCTCCCAGTCCCCCTCTGCCACATAGGACAACAGAGCCAGCACCACATCCGTAATGACCTGTCCTATTAAATCCTTGTTAAGGGACGTATCCAGAATTTTCATATCTGCTACCCGGATTTCCATATTCAACTCTTTCGTGATATGATGCCACTCCCTGTAAATCTCTCTGTAATTTCTTCCGAATCTTTTCAATTCCGTAACGGTCAGTCTGTCACCGGGACGCATAATATGATTGACCAGCATATCATAGGTCTCCCGGTTAAAATTGTGTCCGGACTTCTTTTCCACATAAATGTTACGTTCCTCGATACCCAGATCCATCAGTATCTTAATCTGCCTCTCTGGGTTCTGATCCTTTGTGGAAACTCTTGCATATCCAAAATCCATAAAACCGCCTCTCTTTCTTTGGAAATCCGTATCGCAAAAGGTATACCTTTTAAGACTCTTTTTTCCCGCCTGGTTCCGGCATAAAAAGTGTCGCTAAAGGTCGGTTTTGACTTTTGCGATGTCGCAGGACTGTAACACCACCTTTAGCGACATATTATCTTATACGCCAGGGCACCCTTATTTCTTACAGCTTATCCACAAAAAATTTCTTATATGGTGAACATCCGGATGCACTGCAGGAGTGCTGCACACAATTCCTGGTACAGATCTTCATCAAATATCCCAAGTTCCATGGCGTTCTTAATAAGAAGTGGCCGGTACATCCGATGGATCTGCCGAATGGCTTCCGCCTCTCCTTCCTTGGCTCTTCTTAGCAGGTCTTCAAAATTCATCACGCTTCCCCTCCATTTCTTTTCGCAGTTTTGTGATAATGTAGAAATAGACGGCTTCCGCCTGCTTTTCCGTCATTCCGAATTTCTCTCCGATCTCCCGGAAGGTAAGTTCCCCAAAAAGCCTCGCAAACAGGATCTTCTTATGCCTCTCCTTGAGTCCATCTAACGCATGGAATAATCCCCTGCTTTCTAACGTTGTGATAAACTCTTCAAAGCGTTCCCAGTCCATCACGATAAATGCCGACTGTTCCACCTGGTAATCGTGATACTGGATTTCAAAATCCAGATAACTTTTATAGCTCTGATCCTCGAACACAATCTCCTTTGCAAGGATTCTATTTCTTTTCCCAAAATAGCTTGCTTTTCTGTTTGCAATTGCCGCCTGCAGATACGCTGTGAAGCGGTTCTGGATCGCATCTGTATATCTGTCCTTCATTTTCTCCTCCGTATGATTTGTATTTTTCTGATCACGCGGAGGATGGCGGTCCCCTGATCCGGACAAAAAATAAGAAAACACTCCGATGCTTTTTAAGCTCCGGACTGTCTTCTTCATGTATGGTACTATATGAACTTATCTTTTGGTATGCTGTTACCTTACCAGAATGGGTGCAGACTGCTGCAGAATAAACAACTCTTTTTTTAGCAGCTTGGGATTCCCTAAAGACGCAAAAAAGTCAGCCAATACTCTCTACCGCCCCATACTTATAATACTTAGAGGTATGAGGCCGTTATAGGAAACTATTAGTTTCCTTTTTGGTATGTTGTCTGCTTTTTTACTTTTCTTTGGTATGCTCTTACACTACCATTAGGGAGGTGGACAGATGCCTTTATTATTCGATGATAACAAACTATTCAGCATTCAGCTAAAAGACGCACGCAAGAATATGAACCTCACGCAGGCCAAATGTGCAGAATACTTAAATATCTCCACAACGTTTTATAAAGAGCTTGAAAGAAACCAAAGTAGCCCCAGTCTCGAACTTTACTATAAAATTTGCCGGAATATGCACATATCTGCGGATTCCTGCATCTTCCCCCAAGACCGGACTACATCTGCGTACAATGACCTGCTGTTGCTAATTTCCCAGTGTTCAGAGTCTGATCTTAATGTCTTACGTGCCACCGCCAGAGCTCTGATCGCGGAATCAACTTCAGCCAGCAAAATATCATAAATAAATACCTCTATATTATATATATGGTATGTGCAGCCCATTTCTTACAAACAGGCTGCACTTTTTTTCAACGCTTTTTTTCAACGCTTTTTTTCAACGCTTTTTTTCGTTTTTTTCGTTTTTTATTTTAGTTTTCTATCATTTTTGACGCAAATAAGCGGCATACGTCTCTTCATCAAGACATACACCGCTTGTCATGTTTATACTGTTACACCCTTTGCCAGTACGCTCCCACATTCCCACTTTTATTCAATTACTATGTCAGATACTTATTCTTCCTCAGAACCACTCTTTTTTCTTACATAGAATACGGCTCCAAAAACAATCAGTATAATACAGATACCTATAATAATGATTATCGTATTATTCCATGCATATTTTGAAGTGCTGTCATCTGTCTTAGGTGCAGGAATGGTTTCATCAGATTTGTTGTCTGCCTGACCGTTATCACTCATAATCTTGGCATCAACAACAATCGTGTAATCTGATGCATGGGTAAATTCAAGTTCCACATTTCCATCCGGATCAATCTGTCCGGCGCTGATAAATTCCAGTTCTCCGGTCTGTTCATTGTAGTAGAACAGGTTCGCATACAGTCCTGCATTCTTTGATTCCATGTTGACGGTCAGTGTGGCTGTAAATCCAAACTCTCCGTCATAAGCAAGAGTCAGATTCAAGGAAGAATGTTCCCCGGTCACGTTATTGATCACATCCACAGGAATGGATTTTCCGGCGTCGGCTCCGACTGTCACATCAAAATCAATATCTCCAGCTGCATCAGTAATATCCTTTCCAAAAATCTTCCAGGAAAGACCATTTCCCATATCCAGAACAAGTGTTGTATCCTTGCCCTTGATACTGTCAATTACATCCTTCGGTACTACAGTCGTTCCGTTCATGGCAACTGTTACCGTATCGCCTGACTTAGCTTCTTCAAGCTGTGGCTTGATAACATCCCAGCCTTCCTTGCCGCTGTCGTCCTTGATGTATGGCTTAATTGAAGTGCCGTTGTCCTTACCATTATCCGTATCAGGCTGTGGCTTCTGATTCTGATTACCATTGTCTGTGCCAGTCTGCGGTTTCCGGTTCTGACTGCCATTATCCTTGCTGCTGTCATCGGACTTGATCTTAGCGATCGGCTGTGTGTAACTGTGTCCGCACTTGGAGCAGGTATAGGTCATGATGCCTTCCTCTGTTGTCGTTGCAGCCTTCGTCACCTTTGATACATAGCTGTGTCCTGTTGCCGGAATATTCTCCGTGTAGCTGTCTCCACAGGAACAGGTGTATGTCCTTACCCCTGCCTCTGTACAGGTTGCCTCCTTCGTAATGCTTCCCGTATAGTTGTGAGTGTGCTGTTCCTCCGGCAGCTTCGCAATGCTCTCTGTGTAGCTGCTGCTGCATCTGGTGCAGGTGTAGGTTCTGACTCCTTCCTCGGTTGTCGTCGGTTGCTTTGTTACGGTTGCTTTATAATCATGTCCCAATGCTGCCAGCTCTTTTCCGGTACTCATAAGTTTATCGCAGTCCGTACAATAGGTATCTCCTGCGTATCCGGTCTGCGTGCAGGTCGCTTCCCGCTGATTCCGTATTTCAGTGTGCGTGTGATCACATTCTCTTCTTGTAATCGTAATGCTTACACTTTCTGTCTCATAATTTCCCTTGTCAGCTCCTATATAAACCGCAGTCGCCGTCACAGCCACACCATCTGCAAGCACCGTGTCCTTATCTGCCTCCTGCCAGCTCCATCCTTCCTGAAGTGTAATATTGCCAACCTTCTTTGTGCTGTGTGCCGGTGTCATTGCAGCTTCCGGCATGTTTGGAGCTTTCGCTGCCTTATTGACCGTAACTGTTATTGTTCTAGTTACTGTATTGTAGTTGTTTGTGTCATCAGGTGTAAATACTGCCTGATAGCCTTTGTTGTTTACAGTCGGAATGATGTTCGTTCCTGTAAAGCTCCATGTTCCGGCAAGTGAATTGCCATCTGCCCCTGTCACACTTCCGCCTGTTATATCTGAACCGGTAAGCGCAGCATCCGGATTGTATCCACGCTCTGCAACGGTTGGTACTGTTACAACTATCGGAGTTGCCTTGGCTACTGTGATGGCTGCTGTTCCGGTAAGTTCCGCGTAATACGTACTGTCTGCCGGCTTGAATACCCAGCCCGCCTGTGTGGTTCCGGCTGCCGGTATCTCGTCCGGATTGCTCCATGAAAGAATACCTTCTATCACATCATCTGTACCGGCTTCCACAAAAACGGTATTTCCAAGTGTCAGCTTTGAAACCTTTTCCCCATAGGTCAGCGCATTGCTTCCATCTACAGATACGGTGTTTCCGCTCTTAATCTCTACCGTCTTCTTATCTGTAATACTAATCGTCAGCGTGTATCCAGCATTCGCATAGTTCTCCATCGAAGCTGTTACCGTGATAATTGCTGTCTTTCCAACCTTGGACGCATCTACCTGATTTACTTTATAGGTCAGATTTCCGGCTGTATCGACTGTTACCTCACTTAAAAGCTTCTCTGTATCTGTCTTTGCAACCGCATATGCTGTAGTTCCCCTATCCGTCGGAAGCTTTCCTGCAATATCCACACCGATTGCCTTACCGTCTGAACCGGAAGCATACGCATAGGTCTTATTTTCCGTGATGCTGGAAACGGTGAGTGGGCGTTTGGTAATATTTACCGTGGCAGAGCCGGAAGCATCCGCATAGCCGGACTGTGAGACCTTATAATATACGGTCTTTGCACCATCAGTGAAGTCGGTGTAGGTCAGGCTGTCCTGTGTGCAGCTATCTGCGCTTTCGCCGTATTTTACGATTGCGCCACTAGGCACGCCGGTGAGGGTGATCCCATGCGGACTACCGTCATACACACCCTCATAAGCCGCAGCCGAAATGCCGCTGAAGCTCTTCGTCGTGAGTTTGACCTTGATCTGCGCCGTCACAGGCATGTCGGGCTGCTCCACCTCGTTAGCAATCGAAGTAAGATCTAATGTTCCGGTGAGCGTCTGCTCCTCCAGCGTATTCGGATTATAACCGCTCCATGTGACGGGGATCTTATCAAATGTTTTGCCGTCCTCCGTGGTGATCGTCACGGTTTCGGGTAGTCCCAGCTCTTCCAGCGCCGTTCCGTAGGGTTTGTCCGTAATGCCAGTCAGCGTATTGCAGTTCTTTACCGTACGCTTGACAACCGTTACGGTGTAGTCCTGAGTCAGCTCCTTGTAGTTATTGGTATCTGTGGGAGTAAACACAATCATGGTGGTCTTGCTGCCTGCGCTGTCCCAAGATTTAGCAGCACCTGCCTTGAAATCGAAGGTGCCTTCGCCGCTGCCGCCGGTGAGGGTTGCTTCACTGTTGACATAAACCGGCGCAGAAAGCTTCGGCCATTCGGTCACCACCGGATCGGCCTTCTGAATGGTATACTTCACGCTGGCGGTGGCAGCCTTATTGCCCTCGCCCACCGTGATGCTGGCGGTGTACTCGCCCGCGTCAGTGGGTGCGGAGGGCAGCGTCTTGCCATTCTGCGCGTATGCCACCGCGATTTTGTCGATAGCAACGCCCTTCCAGTCGCTGCTTGTCACCGTCGCCGCCTTCTGATTTCCGTTATAGGTCAGCGTACCCGCAGCGGGTGCGTTGATGGTCACGCTGCCGCCGTTTCCATCGGTCAGAAAGCAGCCCTCTGCCGTACACTTCGCGGCGATGGTCGCGCCGCTTGCCGTGTACGTCCAGCTATGTTGATGTTGGGTCACGGTGAACGGCTCGCTGTAGCACTGATAGCCATTGCTGCACTGGACGAAAATGTGGTACTGATAGCTCTTGTCTACAGGCAGCCCGGAAATCGTGAGCGTCTTGCTCTGCCCGCCGGTATGCGTTGCAGTATTAACATTGCTGAATGTCGTGGTCCAGTCGTTCTTTGATTCGTTAAACAGCTCCCACCAGTAGTGGTAGGTGACGCCCTCCGTTTCGGGCGCGATTACCGCAGTCAGCGTGATATTGCCGTCCGTCGCAAACGCCGAGTTTCCGGTGTAATCCATATCGTTATTCGGATAGATCTTTTCGACCGCGAAGGGGGCTTTTTCAACGGTGACTTTTTCCGAGATTGAATTGGCGTTGGGGAGCCATTGGTTATCCCTTGTTTTTTTGTAAGCGTACCCCTTCGCCAGCAGCACGTAGGGCTTGACATAGCCGGCATCGCTCGTGATCTCGCCGTAGCTGCCGCCGCTGAGGCTGGCGCTGCTACCGTCGTCCTTTACAGCCACACGGCTGAAGGTGCCGTTGCTCAGCGAAAGCTTTCCGCCGTTCTTCGCCGTGACAATGGCGAGCTTCGTATCCTTGTCGTTGACGGTCAATTCCGCGTCTTTGCCCTCCACCGTCACATTGAAGCCTCCGTTGCTGCCCGTGACCGTCAGAGAAATGCCCTTGGCGGTGAGGTTTGCTCTTGTGACACTTTTCCCGCCGGTCGCCAGCGTCACTGGCCCGTGGGTCAGCTCATAGGTGGTCGAATGCCCGTCGGCATAGCCATTCACATCCTGATACAGCGTGATGGTCTTTTCGCCGTCCGCCGCGTTCGCCGCCTCGATGGCAGTGGCAAAGGCCGCGTACCAGCTCGTCTTGTCGCCGACGGTCAGCGACGCCGCCATCTGCTTGCCGCAGATGCTGCAAGTGCCGTTGCCGTCCGTGCCGCCGTTGTGCGTATGCGACACGACCTTGACATTTTCCAGCGTATTCAATCTATCATTGGTCACAGCCTGATTATCACTTGCTCCGTAATACGCCGCGCCCTCCGCCAGCAGGTCGGCGAGTTTGCGGTCGCCGTTGGTTTTGATCATCGTAAATGTGCCGCCGGAAAGCTTGACTTTGGTGGTGTAAAAATCCGCGAAGACAAACGTGCCGCCGGAGATCGTCCCCGTGACATTGTAGTCAAACTCAACGCCGCCATATTTCTTTTCATTATTAAAGCTGCCGCCGCTGATGTTCGCGATGCTGCTGCCGTTGAATTTGACATTACCAGTGAAGGTACCGCCCTTGGCGTTCAGCGTGCCGTTCACCGTGACGGAGGCGTCGGTGAATGTGACGCCCGCCTCCACCGTCGCCGTGCCGTTGATGGTCGCACCTTTATAGCTGCCGTTGGCAAAGGTCACATTCGCGTTTTCAGCGACCGTCACATTCTTGGCGGTGTGCGTTCCGCTCTCCAGCGTCAGCGTGCCGGTCAGCGTTATGGAGGTGCCGTAAGGCATATCCCGCAGCAGGGTCAGCGTCGGCTCGGTGCAGCCCTCATTGCTCCAGCCGTTCAAGGTCTGGATGGCCTCTACATAGCCGTTTTCCAGCGCACTGTCTTTCGTGAAGTAGGCAGTCTTGGTCGTGCCGTCAGCGGCCTTGGCGGTGATCTTCGTATACAGGTCCTTGTGGCACACAGAGCACACAGGGTTGCTGTCATCGGCGCACTGATGGACGCACTCCGTGAACTGCACCTTGTACGCTGTATAGCCGGTCAGTTCGGAGATTTTCTCCGTCTTGGGAACGATGCTCCATACACTGTCCTTTTCGCCGTACAGCTCGCACTTCGCATAGTCGGTTCCCAGCAGGTCGTTAACGGTGAGGCTCTTGCTCTTCGTGTTGTCCGTGATCTTGCCGATGGTGCAGGCGTTTGGATTGCCCTTCCACAGCTTCAGGCCGTAGCCCGTACTTGTGGAGCCATACGCAGCATTGCTTAAAACCAACTCGCCGATTTTGCCGCCAAAGCGCTCCAATGCGCCGCCGGCCTGCAGCTCCACGCGCGAAATCTCGCCGGTGTAGGAGTCGTCAACCGCCAGCGTTCCGTTGGACCCAACCGAAAACTTGACATTGAGCGCCTGCGTCCCGCCGCCCTTGCTAGAATCCTTGACCGTCAGAGTATTGGACTTGTTCCCGCCTCCGACATGAATGTATTTATTCTCGGTGCTGACAGTTTTGCCATTCAGATCCAGCGTCGCTGAGTAGTTCTCAGAAGAGCAATTTCCTGTGAGCGTCACATTCCGCAGCAGCGTCACGGTGCTGCCTCTGGCTGCATTAAACGCATCCGTCAGCGTCTTATAATAGGCGCTATCGCCCACGCGCGCGTCGAATTGCGTTTTGCACTTCTTGCAGGTGTAGCCGGTATCGTCCATCTCGTGCGTGCAGGGCACAAGATAGACCTTGCCGTCATTGCCCAGGCTGGTCACGCTGTCGGCGGCGTCCGCCTTGAAGTTCTCGGCGCTGAGCGTCACGCCGCTTGCCGGTTCGGCGATGGCCCCAGGATTTATGCCTTCACGCACGCCCACACGGATGACCGAATCCTCACTCAATGCGCCTGATACAAGAATGGGCAGCTTCCAATCATAATTGGCGTAATAGCCGGCCTTCACCGAGCCGGAAACGGTAAGTTTAGGGTTTGTGCTTTCTGTTCCGTCGTAGTAAACGTCATATTGATTGTTGTCGGTAACGGTAGCATCGGTGAGGGTAATAGCGCCCTTTCCATAGATGCCGCCGCCCTCAAAGGTGCTGTTGTTTCCGGTGATCGTCACATTCTTGACGGTTACCCCTCTCTCCGAATAAATGCCGCCCCCGTGGCCATACCTTGTATCCCCCGTGGCGGACGCCTTGTTGCCGGTGATCGTGGCGTTGGAGATCGAAACATTGCCGGCGTTAAAGTGGATATAGATGCCGCCGCCGTTGCCGGCGGTTGCCGTGTTGCCGGTGATGGTGCCGCCGTCCATGGTGAAGCTGCACTTCTCACCCACATATACGCCGCCGCCACCGCCGTCAGACGCACCCGCAGTGTTATCGGAAATGGTGCCGCCGTGCATGGTGAAGCTCGGCGGGTCGATATGATTCGTCGTGCCGACAAGGAACACACCGCCGTAGTCTTCATTACCGGTAATCGCTCCACCATACATGGTAAAGGACGAGCCGGTCTGATAGTCGGCGCCCTTTTTACCGACCTGCACGCCGCCGGTGATCGTGCCGCTGTACAGTTCCAATTTGCCGCCATTGACGAGCACTTCGCCTTGAACCCTGCCGCTGTCGGAGCAGTCAGTCAGCGTCAGCGTCGCGCCGCTGCCGACGGTGATTTTACCGTTGATCGTCTGCCCGTTCAGGCAGAGGTTGACCTCGCCCGTTGGCACAGTCCAGTCGCTCGACACGGACTGCGTCAGATAATAGCTGCCAGCAGTACCGGGCAGGGAATCGGCTGCCGTCCATGCTGTGCTGTTGTTATGGGTATGACCGTTGACCGTTGTACCGCTGTCCTTGCCGCAGACACAGTGGGTATGCTCGCCGGACTGTGCGTCCGCCAACAGCGCGGTCTGGCTGTTGAACCAGCCGAGCAGCGCCTCGAAGTCTGCGCCGGTGATCTGCGCCTGCTGCTCTGCGTTCAGTGCTTCATAAGCATCATACGCCGCCTGAATGTCGTCATAAGCTGCGTCCAGCTCGTCGGCGGTCATGCCGTCCAACTCACTCACGATGGGCAGCGCATCGATCATCGTCTGCACAGCGGATACCGCCGCGTCCGCATTGTTCCCGGCGTTTTCATCCTCGCCGCTCTCGGGCGCATCTGCTTTACTGTCCTCAGCGCCACCGGCGTCAGGGGTACCGGTATTTTGCGGGTCACCCTCTGAACCGTTCTCTTCCTCATTCGTTCCAGCCTGTTCGGATACGGCGGGCGAAATTTCCTCCTGCTGCTCCTGCTGCACGATGGCGCCGCTCTCCGGCGTATCCTCCGCCGCTCGCACGGGTGCGGGCAGGAGCGTCAGACACAGCGCCAGCACCATGAACATACTCAATACTCGTTTTTTCATAAGATTCTCCTTTAGGATATATGTATAAGGTTTATATTCAGCCCGTTCAAGCACAGGCACAGCTTTTATAGATCATCCGGAATGAGCCGCAGCTTCTTCGCGGCTGTCCTGGCTTCCGCCCGGCGCTTCACGTCCAGCTTGTCGAGAATGTGGCTGACGTGGGTCTTCACCGTGGGCAGCTTCACGTCCATGATCTGCGCAATCTCGGCGTTGGACTTGTCCGCGCAGATGAGATGCAGAATTTGCAGTTCCGTGGGCGTCAGCTCCTCGCCGGGAGCAAGGCTGGGTTCGAGGAAATGCGGGTAGAACGCCGCCTGCGTCCGCACCGCTGCCATCAGCCGCTTGCGCCATGCTTTGTCGCCGTCCCAGTCCAGCGCTTCCAGCAGCGGCAGCACCGCCGTGCCGTATACGCTGACGGTGCGGATGAATCGGTACTCCGCCGCCGCGTCCAGCGCCGCCGTCAATCGCTCGCGCCACCGCTCATCCTTCTTGCGGCGCAGGGCGATGGCAGTCAGGACATTCAGGTGAATGCCGTCGATGATGCGGGCGCAGTTTT
>ERZ1026874.688-NODE-688-length-20123-cov-4.775912_pt1 | contig 20123 bp, 18 predicted proteins | sample MGYA00380167_ERZ1026874 | MGnify/ENA primary metagenome ERZ1026874 (study PRJEB33269, sample SAMEA4719803) | human gut metagenome | biome: human-associated habitat; feature: organic feature; material: feces | place: Cameroon | collected 2013-10 ...
ACGAGATCAGCCTCGGTCTCGTGGGCTCGGAGATGTGTATAAGAGACAGTCCTTACGCCATACGTGGCTGCCAATACCTACGATTTCGCTTTGAAGGCAGATACGTCATATTATGCCGGAGACCGACTTATGCTCGACTTCGACGCTCAGTATATCTTCCAGGACGGTATGCGTGACGCTTGCGCCGTAATGGCTGTCACATACGAAGGCGACAGCGTGGAGTATGCCACCAATCAGATAACGTCATCCTCGCATTATCATCTTCAGATTAACAACACGTCACACAAGCGCATCAAGTCTGTTCGCGGATTCTGGCTTATCAATAAGGGTACGTCGTCGGACGCCACATCAGCTTCCACTCTCAAACTTCTTATCGTGAGCAACATCAGACTCGTCAGAATGCATGTGACAGAGCCTGCTCCAACGCAGGGAGCAAGTGGCGACTCGCTTCTTAAGGTTAATCCTGACAGCATAAAGCCAGTACAAAATCGCCTACGAAGACCAGGCGCAAATCCTCAGGCTTCATGAGACACGTAGCAGCAAGCATAGTTGTACTCACGGACGGTAAGGAGATGCGTAAGGCATGCGTAGACGTACAAGGAGAGGAGGTGACAGCCATACGTCCCCTGACACACGAGACACCCTTTACGGAGTGGCTCGGTGGCACCATCGAGTTACGCCAAGAAAATGGTATCCTTATGGCATATCGCGATGGTGAAATCATAAAAGAATAAAAATACTAAACCATTAATTTTAATACATTCATATTATTATGCTTAGTGTAAACGAACTTGAAGATCGCCTTATCGACCTCGCTTTTGCTGAGGATATCGGCGATGGTGACCACACCACATTATGTTGCATTCCCGAGACAGCCATGGGCAAGTCTCATCTCCTCATCAAGGAGGACGGCATCCTTGCCGGAGTGGAAGTGGCAAAGCGCGTATTCGCACGCTTCGACCCTGAGATGAAGGTGGAAGTGCTTATCGGCGACGGAGCACACGTTCGCAAGGGCGACATCGCCATGGTGGTTAGCGGCAAGGTGCGCTCGCTCCTTCAGACAGCGCCTCATGCTCAACATCATGCAGCGCATGAGTGGCATCGCCACTATGACCAACAAGTACGTGGAGCGTCTCAAGGGCACCAACACTCACGTCCTCGACACCCGTAAGACCACTCCGGGTATGCGCATGCTCGAGAAGCAGGCTGTGAAGATTGGCGGTGGTATGAACCATCGTATCGGACTTTTCGACATGATTCTTCTCAAGGACAACCACATCGATTTCGCAGGAGGCATCGCAAACGCCATCAACCGTTGCCACGAATATCTGCGTGAGAAGGGACTTGACCTCAAGATTGAGATTGAGGTGCGCAACTTCGACGAGCTTCGTCAGGCTATGGAATGCGGTGGCATCAACCGTATCATGCTCGACAACTTTTCTGTTGCCGACACACGCAAGGCCGTAGAGATGGTGGCTGGACGCTTCGAGACAGAATCAAGCGGCGGCATCACTTTCGACACAATCCGCGACTATGCAGAATGTGGCGTCGACTTTATTAGCGTGGGTGCCCTCACACACTCTGTGAAGGGACTTGATATGAGCTTCAAGGCTTGCTAATAACCTCTTTCTACCCCCAACAGCAAAATCTTATAATCATGAAAATTCTTAATAAGATACTTCGCGTGGCGCTTCCTTCGCTCCTCGCGCTTTCGTTCGCCGAGGCAGAGGCTTGTACAAACCTTATCGTAGGCAAGAAGGCGAGTGTTGACGGCTCCGTAATGGTGTCGTATAATGCTGACGATTATGGCATGTTCTCCGGACTTTGTCATTATCCTGCCGGCGTACATGCCAAGGGCGAGATGCGTAAGATATTCGATTGGGATTCTGGCGTCTATCATGGCGAAATTCCTGAGGCTCCCGTCACCTATAACGTCATCGGCAACATCAACGAGTATCAGCTCTCCATCGCCGAGACCACGTATGGCGGACGCGAGGAAATGATTGATACTACCGGTATTCTCGACTACGGATCGCTCATCTACGTTGCTCTCCAGCGTGCCAAGACAGCACGTGAGGCGATAAGCGTAATGACTTCTCTCGTTGAGAAATATGGTTATTGCTCAAGCGGCGAGACATTCTCCATCTGCGACCCTAACGAGGCGTGGATAATGGAGATGATGGGCACGGGTCCTGGCAGCAAGGGCGTAGTTTGGGTGGCTATGCGTATTCCTGACGATGCCATCTGCGCTCACGCCAATCAGAGCCGTATCGGCAAGTTCGATATGAAAGACAAGAAGAACGTGCTCCATTCGAAGAACGTCATTTCTTACGCACGTAAGATGGGATGGTTCAGCGGTAAGGATGCCGACTTCTCTTGGAAGAACACATATGCTTTCCCTGACTTCTCAGGTCGTCGTGCATGTGACGCTCGTGCATGGAGCTTCTTCAATCGCTTCAAGAAGGGCTTCGATCGTTATCTGCCTTGGGCTCTTGGCAAGGACCCCAACGCTGAGGACATGCCGCTCTGGGTGGTTCCTGACCGCAAGCTTAGCGTTCACGACGTAGAGATGGCCATGCGCGACCATTATGAGAACACACCTATGGCGCTCGATTCTGCCAATATAGGTGGTGGTGTCTATCAGATGCCTTATCGTCCTACGCCTCTTTCTTTCAAGGTGGACGGCAAGACCTACTTCAATGAGCGTCCTATCTCTACCCAGCAGACTGCTTTCACTTTCGTGTCGCAGCTACGCTCGTGGCTCCCGAGAGAGATTGGTGGCATCACATGGTTCGGCAACGACGACGCCAACATGGTGGCTTACACTCCGGTATATTGCAACAATACGGTAGTGCCCGAGTGCTATAACACTCCTGGTGCAGACGCCGTGACTTTCTCAGACAAGAACGCTTTCTGGGTGTGCAATTGGGTGAGCAACATGGTTTATCCGCGTTACTCGCAGCTCTTCCCTGAGCTTCAGGCTGTTCGCGACAGCCTTGAGGCAGACTATTTCGCTCGTCAGGCTGAGGTGGAGAAGCACGCTCTCGAACTTTATGGTTCAGATAAAGCTGCTGCTGTGGCTTACCTCAACGCTTACAGCAACGACAAGGCTCAGCAGATGCTTGCTCATTGGCGCGACCTTGCCACTCTCATCATCGTCAAGTATAACGATATGGCTGTGAAGCGCACCAAGGACGGAAAGCTCACACGTTATGTTGACCGCCCCGGATATCCTGAAGCTTTCGCAAAGAAGCTCGTAAAGGAAACGGGTGACTGGTACGAGTCGAAGTAATAAGAAAATAGAAAGAAACATTTATAAACAAAAACAGCATAATCAAGTATTCGGCCTTTAAATGAATACTGATTATGCTGTTTTTGTTGTTTTTATTGGCCTGACCGTTGTAAACCTTCACAACATTAGAATGGCGCTACGTCTACTGGACCTCCTAATGGAGCATCAGTATTGATATCGTTAAAATCGTTGAATGATGTTAAGTCTGAACCGTTAAGCTTGCTACCTATAATTTCAGAACTGTCTGCAGCATCGGGTATTTCGGGTGAGTTTTGTTCTGGATCTTGGAAGCGCGTGAACTGTCCCTTGAAAGTGAGTAGAACGTCACCTGTGGCTCCCTTACGGTGCTTGGCTATGATGATCTGAGCCATTCCTCTAAGGTCGTTTCCTTTCTCGTCTGTAAGAATGTGATAGTACTCGGGACGATGTACGAAGAGTACCATGTCGGCATCCTGCTCGATGGCTCCAGACTCGCGGAGGTCAGACAGCTGTGGACGCTTACCTTCAAGTCCTTCACGGTTCTCAACAGTACGATTGAGCTGTGATAGGGCTAGGATGGGAATGTCAAGCTCTTTGGCGAGTCCCTTCAGCGACTGAGAAATCTTCGATACCTCCTCCTGACGGCTACCGAACTTCATGCCGTTGGCATTCATGAGCTGTAGGTAGTCAATCATAATTATCTTTACGTTCTTCTCTCTTACTAGACGTCTTGCCTTTGTACGTAGCTCGAAGATGGAGAGACCAGGTGTGTCGTCCACATAGAGTGGGGCACGCTGGAGCTGCTGTATGTTCTTGTCGAGACGTTCCCATTCGTCCTTCGTGAGCTGTCCGTTAAGCATCTTGCTACCCGGAATCTCGCATACGTTAGATATGAGACGGTTGACGAGCTGTACGTTGTTCATCTCGAGGGAGAAGAAAGCGATGGGGGTGTTATAGTCCACGGCGATGTTCTTGGCGAGGGAGAGGGCGAATGACGTCTTACCCATGGCAGGACGTCCTGCGATGATGACAAGGTCGGAACTCTGCCATCCGCTCGTCTTCTCGTCCAGCTTGGTATAGCCAGTCGGTACGCCCGTGAGACCTCCAGAATTGGCGGATGCTTTCTGAAGAATATCGATAGCTTTGGTGATAACCGGACTAACCTGTGTGTAGTCCTTCTTCATATTGCGCTGCGAAAGCTCGAAAAGGCTTCCCTCAGCCTCTTGCATCAATTCTTCTACATCGACGGTCTCGTCGAACGCCTTTGTCTCCACCACGCTGGCATATGAGATTAGCTGACGGGCAAGAAACTTCTGTGCGAGGATGTGGGCATGATACTCAATATGTGCGGATGACGCCACATGAGAGCTGAGTTCCACGATGTAAGGAGCACCGCCTACGGCCTCAAGAGTTCCCTCACGCTGAAGCTCGTCCACCACCGTCATAATGTCAACGGGGTGCTCGTTCATGCTGAGGGTTTGGATGGCATTATAAATCTTCTGATGTCGGGGCTCGTAGAATGTTTCTGGACGTAGAGTCTCCGAAATCATGGAGAAGGCATCCTTGTCAATCATAAGAGCGCCGAGCACCACCTTCTCGATGTCGACAGCCTGCGGTTGCTTGTGTCCGTACGAGCTGTCGAAAGCCTTTGAAGTGTTCTTGCTGCGCGGCTTGTCAGATGGTGTGTTTGGCATAGGCATCATGGTGTGTTTAGACGTTCAACTTGTTTTTTTCGGGGAATACCACAGTAGGGCGAAAATGTTTGGCTTCCTCGAAATCCATCAGAGCGTAGGAGATAATGATGACTGTATCGCCGATTGCCACCTTACGTGCTGCTGCTCCGTTAAGGCAGATACATCCTGATCCGCGCTCGCCCTTGATGATGTATGTCTCGAAGCGTTCGCCGTTGTTGTTGTTGACAATCTGGACTTTCTCTCCTTCTATCATATTGGCAGCGTCCATCAGATCTTCGTCGATGGTTATGCTTCCCATATAGTTTAAGTTGGCCTGTGTCACTTGCACACAATGCAACTTAGACTTTAATACTTCAATCATCATATTGGTTGTGTATGTGTTGTCTATTATTATTTCTTGTATGTGATATGGTCTATGAGTCGGATTGGTGTGGCTCCGCAATATACTGTTATGCAGCCTACTACGTAGGGACTTTCGTTCCAGTCGGCTACGTCCTGAAGAGTGTTGCCGTCAACGATGGAGAAGTATTCAACTTCCAGTCCGTCCACAGCATTGATTTGCTCCACCACCCAGTCATGTGTCTGGCTGACGTTGTGGTCTTCAGCGTACTTTTTGCTGGCTGTAAGTGCCTCGTAGATTTTTGGGGCAATGGCACGCTCGTCGTCCTTGAGAAGTGTGTTACGTGAACTCTTCGCCAGGCCGTCCGCTTCACGGATAGTAGGACACTCTACAATGTGGATATTAAGTCCGAGATCAGCCACCATGACCTTGATGACTGCAATCTGCTGCCAATCTTTTTCGCCGAAATATGCATTGTCTGGGCGAACGATGTAGAAAAGACGTGATACAACCTGGCATACTCCATTGAAATGTCCGGGTCGGTGTGCTCCCTCCATTACTGACATAACGGAAGGATAAGAGAACGTACGGCGGTCTTCCTGAGGGTACATCTCGCTTACGGATGGTGCGAAGACGTAGTCGGCGCCGCAGCTCTCGAGCAATTCGCAGTCTGCGTCAAGTGTGCGCGGATAGCGGTCGAGATCGTTCTTGTCGTTAAACTGTGTTGGGTTGAGGAATACGGACACCATGGTTACTCCGTTTTCGGCTACACTACGCTTTACAAGTGAAGCGTGTCCGCCATGAAGGGCGCCCATCGTAGGTACCAGACCAACTGTCTTACCTTGTTTACGAACCTCAAACAACTCATTCTGAAGTTCAACAATACTTCTGAATAGTTTCATCCTATTTCTTATTTTTTATATGATAACCAAACCGGTTATCTGTGGTTATAACTCAATACCTAAAGCTGCGCAAAGTTAGTAAATCCCTTTCAGATGACAAACTTGGCAACTTTCGTTAACTTATTTTAATAGACTCAAGAAAGTCAGCTACGATGTAGCTACTGCCTCCCACGAAGACGAAGTCGTCTGGTTGGGCATCGTCCATAGCTGCACGATAGGCTTCTGTTACGCTACCGTATGTCTTACCTTTCAGCCCATGTTCTGCGCCGCATTCTTTTACCTTATCTTCGGGGATGGCGCGGTGTGTGGTGGCTTTGGTGAAGTAATATGTGGCGTTCTTGGGAAGGAGCGTCATGACGGTCTGTATGTCCTTGTCGTCCACCATGCCGAAGACCATACGTAGCTGACGGCATGGCACGCCTGCTATCTGGCGTGAGAGATATTGCCATCCTCCTACGTTGTGTCCTGTGTCGCAAACCACGAGTGGGGAGCGTTGGCAGATCTGCCATCTTCCCATGATGTGGGTATTGGGGCAGACATCGGCGAAGCCTTGGGGAATGCTGTCCGCATGACGAATGACGCCGTCTTGGAGCAGACAGGCTACGGCATGGAGAACCGTGTTGGCGTTCTTTGCCTGATAATATCCTCCAAGGCCGTAATGTATGTGACCATAGTGAGATGATAGGAACGACATAGTTCCGTCTGACTCTGTCTGTGCTTTTGTCACTTCGGGAGTGTCCTCGGCAAAGGTGATAGGAGAGGAGAGTTGTTCTGCCTTTTGTGTGAATACTGGGCGTGTTTCGGGATGATTCTCTCCTATAACTACTGGAACGCTAGGCTTTATAATTCCTGCTTTCTCGCCGGCTATCTTTGCGAGTGTATTACCAAGGAACTGTGTGTGGTCAAGGCTGATGTTGGTGATGACAGAAAGGATGGGGGTTATGATGTTGGTACAATCGAGTCGTCCTCCAAGTCCAACTTCAATAACAGCAATATCTACCTCCTTGTCGGCGAAATACTTGAATGCCATGGCTGTAGTCAGTTCGAAGAAGGATGGATGGAGAGGCTCGAAGAATGAGCGTTCCTCCTCTACAAAGCGTACCACGTAGTCTTCGCTGATGGGTTCCCCGTTTACGCGGATTCGTTCACGGAAGTCTACGAGATGAGGAGAGGTATAAAGTCCAACCTTATAGCCATCCGCCTGAAGAATGGATGCTATTGTGTGTGAGCATGATCCCTTGCCGTTGGTGCCTGCTATATGGATGGTCTTGAAATGACGATGAGGATGATGGAAGTGATGGTCGAGTTCTTCAGAATTGAAGAGTCCTTCCTTGTATGCTGATGCTCCAACCTTCTCAAACACGGGTGTGGCGTTGAAAAGGTATTCCACGGTTTGCTGATAATTCATCATAAATACTTAATTGCTAAAAAAGGTCTCTTGCTTCTACTTGTTTGAGAGTAGCAACAAGAGACCCTTGGGTAGTATGTAAAGGTTTGCCCTTTAGTTGAAATAATTCTTGAATCGGTCGAATATAGACTTCTTCGTCTCCTTGTCGCCCTTGAAGTTGTCGCTATTCTTGAAAGACTCGATAGCCTTCTTTTCATCACGTGACAATTCTTTCGGAACGTAGACGCTTATGTTGACAACAAGGTCGCCCTTGCCGCTGCCGTATCCTTCAACAGCTGGCAGACCCTTTCCTCTGAGACGGAGTGTCTTGCCTGGCTGTGTTCCGGGCTCAATCTTAATCTTTACCTTGCCGCCATCTATGGTAGGTATCTCTACGCTGTCGCCAAGAACGGCTGTAGGGAAGTCGAGCAGGAGATTATATATAAGATCGTTGCCGTCACGTACAAAGGTGTCGTTAGGAAGTTCGGTAATATATACCTGAATGTTTCCTGTAATACCGTTATGTTGTCCTGCGTTACCCTTGCCTGGAACATTAACCACCATGCCTTCAGCTACGCCTGCAGGAATCTTTATCTCGACAACTTCCTCGCCCTTAACGACTCCGCTACCGCCGCATTCCTTACACTTGTTCTTGATAATGGTGCCTTCGCCATTGCATGTGGGACATTCAGACTGTGTCTGCATCATGCCCAACATGGTGCGTACGGTACGTGTAACGACGCCGCTTCCATGACATGTCGGACATGTTTCAGAACCGCTGCCGCCCTCTGCACCTGTGCCTTTGCAATGTGTACATGTGACATCTTTCTTGACTTTGAATTTCTTGGTTGTACCTGTGGCGATTTCTTCCAATGTGAGCGCCACCTTAATACGAAGGTCTGCTCCGCGATACTGCGGTTTCTGACGTTGACCGCCACCGAAGCCGCCACCAAATCCTCCAAATCCGCCGTGTCCGCCGAATACGTCGCCGAACATCGAGAAGATGTCGTCCATGGAGAATCCGCCTCCGCCGAATCCTCCGCCTCCGAATCCTCCGCCAGGAGCGTCAAATCCGAACTGGTCGTACTGTTGGCGTTTTTGTGGATCGTGTAATACGTCATATGCTTCGGCAGCTTCCTTAAACTTCTCTTCTGCCTCTGCGTTACCAGAATTTCTGTCGGGATGGTATTTGATGGCAATTTTTCGGTAAGCCTTCTTTATTTCGTCGTCTGTTGCCGTCTTGCTGACGCCAAGCACTTCATAATAATCTCTTTTAGCCATTGTCTGAAATGATGTCGTTAAAAACGATGTTGGTGATTTATTGTCCTACTGCCACTTTTGCGTGACGGATTACTTTCTCGTTAAGCTGGTATCCAGTCTGAAGACAATCTATCACTTTGCCTTTCTTGTCGTCACCCATGCCCGGAACCATTGCCACAGCTTCATGAAAGTCGACGTCGAAGTCTTTCCCTTCTGTCTCGATTTTCTTTACGCCCAACGACTCAAGAGTCTTGCGGAACTTGTTGAAGATAAGCTGCATTCCGTCCTTTACTGCTTGGGCATCGTCTGTATTGTTAGCCAGAGCACGTTCAAAGTCATCAAGTATGGGGAGTACGGCGCAAACTGCTTTTTCGCTGCCGTTGAACACCAACTCTGTTTTTTCCTTAAGTGTGCGCTTCTTGTAATTGTCGAACTCTGCCACAGTACGCAGATACTTGTCCTTGAGCTGCTCTATCTGCTTGTTGGCAACCTCGAGCTGTTCCTCAAGTGTAAGTTCTTCCTTTGTGTCGTTATGTTTCGCTTCGTTGTTTATGTTTTCGGAAGTTTCCTTCTCATTAATGTTCTTGTCATTAATTTCGATTTCCTTTTCTTCGTTCTTGTTACTCATAATAATATATGTTTTTCTTAGCAATCAGCAAATATCTTGCCAATTGATAAATATAGCCTTAATATGGGTATTTGTTATGGTGCGTATGGTCGCAAATAAGGAGGCTATGACAAAATGCCATAGCCTCCCCATGCGATTTGGAGCATTCATTGTGTAAATGAATATGCTGCTTACTTGTTATACATCTTCTCCTTGAGGGCCTTGATCTCGTCGCTGTAGATATAGTCGTCGTAATCCATGAGCTTGTCAATGGTTCCGTTCGGAGTAAGTTCTATGATGCGGTTGGCGACGGTCTGTATGAACTCGTGGTCATGGCTGGAGAAGAGAATGTTGCCCTTGAATGCCACCAAATTGTTGTTGAAAGCCTGGATGCTCTCAAGATCGAGGTGGTTCGTTGGTGTGTCGAGAATCAGACAGTTTGCGTTCTTTAGCTGCATTCTTGCTATCATGCATCGCATCTTCTCGCCTCCTGAGAGCACGTTCACCTTCTTCATTACTTCCTCACCAGAGAAGAGCATGCGGCCGAGGAATCCCTTCATTACAACCTCATTGCCTGGTCCGTACTGTGAAAGCCAGTCAACGAGGTTCTTATCACTCTTGAAGAATTCGGTGTTGTCAAGCGGAAGATAAGCTGTTGTGATTGTAACGCCCCACTTGTATGTTCCTGCGGCAGCCTCTCTGTTGCCGTTGATTATCTCGAACAAGGCTGTCATAGCCTTAGGATTGTGGCTGAGGAATACTACCTTCTCGCCCTTCTCGATATTAAAGCTTACATTGTCGAATAGTACGGTTCCGTCTTCGTCTGTAGCCTTAAGTCCTTCCACTTCAAGAATCTGGTTGCCTGGCTCTCTCTCCATGGTGAAGATGATGCCCGGATACTTACGGCTTGAAGGACGGATTTCTTCAACATTAAGCTTCTCCAACATCTTCTTACGTGATGTGGTCTGCTTACTCTTGGCAACGTTTGCTGAGAATCGGCGAATAAACTCTTCCAATTCCTTACGCTTTTCTTCTGCTTTTTGTCGCTGGTTTTGAGCCTGACGGAGAGCCAACTGTGAACTCTCGTACCAGAATGAGTAGTTGCCTGCAAATACAGTAACCTTACCGAAATCGATGTCGACGGTCTGTGTGCTGACAGAATCAAGAAAGTGACGGTCATGGCTGACAACGAGAACTGTCTGCTCTACGTTGCTGAGATATTCCTCAAGCCATTGTACGGTGTCGAGGTCAAGGTCGTTGGTGGGCTCGTCAAGAAGGAGGTTGTCGGGATTGCCGAAGAGAGCCTTGGCAAGCATGACGCGTACCTTCTCGTTATTTGAGAGTTCGCTCATCTGTTTCTCGTGCAGTGACTCCGGAATACCAAGGTTTGAAAGCATCTGGGCGGCGTTGCTCTCAGCCTCCCATCCGTCCATCTCTGCAAACTTAAGCTCAAGCTCTGCGGCACGGTTGCCGTCTTCTTCTGTCATTTCCGGCTTAGCATAGAGCTCCTCGCGCTCCTTCATATTCTTCCATAATGGTTCGTGCCCCATGAGTACCGTGTCGAGCACTCTATACTCATCAAACTTGAAGTGGTCCTGCTCCAATACAGACAAGCGTTCGCCTGGTCCAAGTTCGATGGAACCCTTGCTGGGCTCGAGGTCTCCGCTGATGGCTCTGAGGAGTGTTGATTTACCGGCTCCGTTAGCACCGATTACACCATAGATGTTGCCTGCTGTGAACTTCAGGTTTACATCCTTGTAGAGAACTCTTTTACCGAACTGAATGGCCAGATTCGTTACTGTTATCATTTTGTATTTGTAAGATTAAATTTATAATTTCGAGTGTGTTGTGCCTTTTAGAGTGCAAAATTACGACTTTTTAGCAACATATCAAAATGTAAGTGATAAAACTTGATTAAACGCAAGAAAGGGTGTGCCAAGCTTTATAAATGGAAGGAAATACAATTCCTCATTTTTTGTATTGCTTGGCACACCCTTTCATTCATGTACGTGTCATTTTGTGATTACAAGTTGTCAAAGTTGACAGCTTCTTCTTTTGCTTTCTTATGCGTTGCAGCCGGCTCAGACTTCTCTTCGTTGGAAGGGGATTTTGTCGGATGCTGACGCTCTACGGGATTGCCATCCTCATCAAGGATAATCTCTTCCTCTATAGAGATGCTGTCTCTTCTCAAAGTGTCAGCCTTGGCACGTGGAGCATAACTTGAACAGTTATACATCGAAGAGGTGATGTCTGCATCCTTCGGCTTTCCAAACTTTACTCTGTATTTAGAGAATGCAGGGTCTTTAAGAACTGCTTCAAGGAAATAACCGCATATAGGAAGGGCTGTACGTGAACCTTGTCCGAGAGCACCGGTACGGAAGTGGATACATCTATATTCTCCTCCTACCCATGCGCCTACAACAAGGTTAGGACTTACACCCATAAACCATGCATCGGAGTGGTTGTTAGAAGTTCCTGTCTTGCCTCCCCAGTCTGTATCGTGGAAGTTTCCTACGTAACCGTTAAGGCTCATGGATGTACCGCCTGGTTCGCGTGTACCGCCCATTAGCAACTGCTGCATGAGGAAGGCACTCTTGTAGGGGATGACCTGCTCTTCGCTAATGCTCGACTTGTAAACCTCTTTGCCATTTCTGTCAAGGATGCGTGTGACGAGCTGGCGCTTCACGTACTTTCCGTCGTTTGCGATTGTGGAGTAGGCATTTGCGAGTTCCAGCAGATTGATGTCGCTCGAGCCGAGAGCAAGTGCAGGAGTTTCGTCAAGTGGACTTTCTATACCCATCTTGTGAGCTGTTTCGGCAATTCTGTTGATACCCATTTCCTGACCCAATCGCACGGCAACGGAATTGATACTTCTTGCAAATGCCGCCTTCAATGGTATGGAGTCGCCTGTAAAATAACCGTTTGCATTTGTTGGTGCCCATGTGACTTCCTTGTTTTGGGTCTTGTCGAACACCTGCATAGAGAAATATTCGTCGCGACGCTTGTCACAAGGAGTAAGTCCCTGATTCATTGCCTCGGTATAGACAAACAGCTTGAATGTGGATCCAGGCTGTCTCATAGCTGTCACCTTGTCGTATTTCCATGACTTGAAATCGATGTCGCCCACCCAAGCTTTTACAGCACCAGTCTGTGGCTCCATGGCAACAAAGGCACAATGCATAAAGTGGACCATATAGCGGATGGAGTCCATAGTAGACATCTCTTTCTCTATGGTGCCCTTCTCATAATCGAAGAGCTTCACTTTGTGCGGTCGGTTGAGATAGTACTCAATGGAGTCTGGATTATTCGGGAAGCGTGCCAGCAAGTTTTTATATACTGGCTGTTTCTGTGCTATTCCTTCTATGAAGTTTGGTATGACTTTGTGATTCTCGTCCTGCCACGGATCTTGGTTTCCCCAATGGTTGTTAAAGTTGCGTTGTACCTGCTTCATCTGCTTGATTGCAGCTTCCTCGGCATACTTCTGCATACGGGAGTCGATGGTGGTGTAAATTTTCAGACCTGAAGTGTATAAATCATAGCCATTATCTTTACACCATGTCTTGAGTTCTGACGATAATGCTTCGCGGAAATACAATGCTGCACCATCATAATTGCTTTCCACACTATAGCTCAACTTGATAGGTATTTGGCTTAGCGAGTCGGTTTCAGCTTTTGTAAGGTGTCCGTGATTGCGCATATTGTTAAGCACAACGTTTCGACGACGGAGTGAGTTCTCGGGATTAGAGATAGGGTTGTAGTAAGTGGTTGCCTTCAGCATACCTACGAGTACTGCAGCCTGCTCTGTTGTGAGCTCTTTTGGAGTGGTATTGAAGTATGTCTTTGAAGCAGTCTTGATGCCGAAAGCGTTAGAACCGAAATCCACGGTATTAGCATACATTGTGATGATTTCCTTCTTGTCATGTGTCATCTCCAGCTTTGTGGCAATAATCCATTCCTTGCTCTTCATTATCAGCAAGCGAATGCCAGGAATCTTACCTAAGAGTCCTGTTGAATAGTCGGTACGCACTCGGAACATGTTCTTTGCTAACTGCTGTGTAATAGTAGACGCGCCTCGTGCGTCGTGATGAAGGACGGCATCTTTGGCTGCACCGAATAGTCCCCTATAGTCAATACCCATATGGTTGTAGAATCGTTCATCCTCTGTATCGATAAGAGCATTCCAAAAAGCGGGATTCACTTCTTCGTACTTCACCGGTGTGCGATTCTCGTTAAAGAACTTTCCTATCAGTACGCCGTCTTCGCTGTATATCTCAGACGCTTCGTGTGTTTCGGGGTTCATGATGGTGTAGAATCCTGGTGACTTGCCAAATAGCCACAGGAAGTTCATGTCCACCATTCCTAAATAGATTAAAAATGCTGCTATACACGATACTATTCCAATAGCGGTCTTAGTGTACCATGCCCGTCCACGATACAAACTGCGATACCATGGAAAGAAAGCCTTGGCTTTGTTTAGGCACCAGATGAGAATTTGCTTGATTTTTTTCATCTTTTGAATGTGTTATTATGCAAATTAAGATTATTGACTTATGCAAATTAAGAATATTATCTACAAAAGTAATAAAATACTTTAGTCTGATAAGCGGTCGTCTATATAATTTATGATTTCTTTAATGTTGTCGGGATGGAACCATCTGATTGTGTCGTCTCGCTTAAACCATGTCTGTTGCTTACGGCAATACTTTCTGGAATTGCTCTGAATCTTGAATATGGCTTGGTCTATGGTGGTGAGTCCGTCAAGAAACTCAAATGTTTCCTTGAAACCAACGGTGTTTAAGGAATTAAGATTGCGTTTGTCGTATACAGACATGGCTTCTTCTATAAGTCCTTGATCCATCATTGTTAACACTCGCTCGTTAATGCGTGAGTAAAGTTCCTCACGGTCTCGTGTGAGTCCTATCTTTATTACGTCAAATGGTCGTGTTTTCTTCTTGTTTGTACGAAATGATGTATATGTCTTACCAGTCATGTAGCATATTTCCAATGCGTGAACAACACGGCGATAATTCTTTTTGTCTACGATTGCCCAATGCTCAGGATCTAACATTTTTAGTTCTTCCAGCAATCTCTCAAGTCCTTCGTTTTCGAGTCTTTGCTTCATTAATGTGCGTGTCTGATCGTCAATAGTCGGTATATCGTCTATACCATTACATACGGCATCAATATACATCATCGAACCGCCACTCATAAGTGCTATATGGGAATCGATGAAGAGCTTATTGGTCAACAAATTCATAACGTCGCTTTCAAACATCGAAGCGCTGTAATAATCATCAATGGAATGATTGCCGACAAAATAGTGTTTCACCCGCTTTTGCTGCTCCTTAGTGGGCGCGGCTGTACCTATCGGAATCTCCTTGAAAATCTGTCTTGAGTCCGAGTTTATGATAGGTGTTGCGAGGTGTTCTGCTATACGGAGTGTCAGTTCTGTTTTTCCGACACCTGTCGGACCGACAATAACAATGAGTTTTTTTTCCATCAAAATAGTTGCGGATGTCTGTAATGTGATGGTTTGGATATTTATAAAAGATGTGGGTGTGTCAAAACAAATAATTATAGTGTTTTGACACACCCATCATCAATTGTCATTTAGAAAGGAATTTAGCGAATAATACCTCTCTTTGAATTCTCAACGAAATCAAGAATGTAGCTTATCTCCTTTGTCATTTGTAGGTTGTTCTTCACTTCCTGAATGCCTTCCGAGAGTATTCCCTTAGAATAAAGCAAGCGGTAGGCGTTGTGGATATGGTCAATCAGCTCGTTGGAGAATCCGCGACGTCTGAGACCTACAAGGTTAAGACCGCAATACTTGGTCGGTTCCTTGCCTGCAATGATGTACGGAGGAATGTCCTGACTGAAGCGTGAACCTCCCTGAATCATTACATAACCACCAATATGGCAGAACTGATGGCACAATACACTTGCCGAAACAATGGCATTGTCATCAACCACAACTTCACCTGCAAACTTTGTTGAGTTGCCGATAATAAGACCGTTTCCAAGAACGCAGTCATGACCGACGTGCATACTCTCCATAAGTAGATTGTTGCTGCCGATAACAGTCTTGCCCTTTGATGCAGTACCGCGCGAGAGTGTGACATTCTCACGGATGCTGTTGTTGTCGCCTACACAACAAAGTGTGTCTTCACCACGGAACTTAAGGTCCTGAGGCTTTGTGGAGATGCTTGCTCCAGGAAAGAACTCGTTGTTGTTTCCAATACGAGCACCATAATGGACAGTCACTCCGTTAAGGAATGTGTTGTTGTCACCAATCTCTACATTTTTGTCGATGTAGCAGAACGGTCCAATTTGGTTGTTGTCACCCAACTTTGCTTCAGGGTGAACAAATGCAAGGGGGCTTATATTATTCATCTTTTCTTGACTTCTATATTCTTCTTACTTGTTTTTAACTATCTGAGCCGTAAACGTAGCCTCCGAAACCACATGGTCTCCGACAAAGACGTATCCCTTCATTGAGGATATTCCGTGACGTAGAGGAGCGAGCAGTTCCACCTTGAAGAGCAATGTGTCGCCAGGTACTACCTTCTTGCGGAATTTTACGTCGTCTATCTTCATAAAGTATGTAGACCAACGCTCTGGTTCTTCCAATGTATTAAGAACAAGAAGACCTCCACATTGTGCCATTGCCTCAATCTGAAGTACGCCAGGCATTACAGGTTCCTGCGGAAAATGGCCAGTGAAGAAAGGCTCGTTGGCTGTGATGTTCTTCACGCCGACGATGCTTGTTGCGCCAAGTGAGATAACCTTGTCGACAAGTTGCATCGGATAGCGGTGGGGGAGAAGTTCGCGAATCTTGATATTGTCAAATACTGGTTCCTCATTGGGATCGTATATTGGCGCCTGAATTTCGTGCTTTCGAATCTCGCGACGCATAAGTCTTGCGAACTTATTGTTGATGGTGTGTCCCGGTCTTGTGGCGATGATGCGTCCCTTGATTGGTTTGCCGATGAGAGCCATATCACCAATAATATCAAGAAGTTTATGGCGTGTACACTCGTTCTCCCATACAAGCGGCTTGTGCTGTATATATCCGAGTTCTTCTGCGTCGCGACGCTCCACCTTAATCATGTCTGCCAGAGCGTCAAGACGCTCCTGAGTGGTCTGCTGCTCGTAGATGACGATGGCATTGTCTAGATCGCCGCCCTTAATAAGGTTTGCTTTTAACAGTGGTTCAATGTCACGGACAAACACGAAGGTACGTGCAGGAGCAATCTCTTTTGCAAAGTCGTCCGTCTTCTCCAAAGAGGCAAACTGTGAGTTGATGAATTTGGAGTTGAATGAACACATCGCTGTCAGAGAGAAATCCTCATCAGGAAGAATGGTGATGCACGATCCTGTCTTCTCGTCCTTTACCTCTATTTTGTGGCGTATGATATACCAGTCCTTAGGTGCATTCTGTTCTTCAAAACCAACCTCATTGATCTTATCCACATACATGGCGGCACTTCCGTCAAGGATAGGAAATTCTGGGCCATTTACCTGAATAAGACAGTTGTCGATGCCCATAGCGTAAAGGGCTGACATACCATGTTCTATGGTTAATACGCGGATGTCACCCTTTCCAAGTACCGTTCCACGCTGTGTGTCTACAACGTTTTCGGCAATAGCTTGAATGACGGGCATTCCTTCAAGGTCAATTCTTTGTATCTTATATCCAGAGTTTTCGGGTGCGGGGTTGAAAGTAACCGTAAGGCTTAAACCAGTGTGAAGTCCTTTTCCGCAGAGCGAAAAACTGCCTTTCAGAGTCTTTTGTTTAGACATGGTCTTATTTTGTTAATTAGTTTATTGTTTTAAAGTCGAGATGCTTAATCTTGAGGCATTATCTTCTGCAGATCTTTTTTGATATTCTGCAAATCCTTATACATTTCCGGTAAGCGACGGAAGATGGCTTGTGACTTGAAGTAGCTACGTGGAGCCATTGGTGGTGTACCAATAAGTTCTTCGCCTCCCTTCAGACTGCCGGGTACGCCAGACTGCGCGCCAAGGAATGTCTTGTCACCAATGGTAATGTGTCCTGCGAGACCCACCTGACCACCGAACATACACCAAGAACCCACCTTCGTACTGCCGGCAATACCAACCTGAGCGGACATAACTGTGTTTTCGCCGATTTCTACGTTGTGAGCCACCTGCACCAGATTGTCGAGCTTAACTCCCTTCTTAATGAGAGTGGTGCCCATTGTTGAGCGGTCAACACAGGTGTTGGCTCCGATTTCCACATTGTCTTCTATTGTTACGATGCCAATTTGTGGAATCTTGTCGTATCCGTCTGCATTGGGAGCGAAACCGAAACCATCAGCGCCAATAACACTACCAGCATGAAGTGTGACATTATTGCCTATCTTGACACCCTGATAGATGGTGGTGTTGGGGTAGATGATACAGTTATTACCGATATGTACGTTATCGCCTATAACGGCATGCGGGTAAATCTGACAACCGTCGCCCACAATACTTCCCTCGCCGATGCAAGCGAATGGTCCGACATAACAGTCCTTACCAATCTTTGCTGTCTCTGCGATGTATGCCTGAGGAGCGATGCCGGTCTTCTTCGGCTTGCTGGCTTCATATATCTGAAGAAGCTGGGCAATACTCTCATACGCGTTCTTCACACGTATAAGGGTGGCTTTGACAGGCTTTTCCAGTTCCACGTCTTCGTTTATTATAACAATAGACGATTCTGTGTCATATATAAAGTGCGTATACTTTGGGTTAGACAAGAATGATATTGCGCCTTTCTTTCCTTCTTCTATCTTTGCGAAAGTAAAGACGGAGGCATTGGCGTCGCCTTCAACCTTGCCGCCAATAACGCCAGCTATTTGTTCTGCTGTAAATTCCATTATTCTGAATATTATAATTACTTAATTCTGAAATATAGATACGTCAGTTACGTCCGTTATTATTCATTTTAGAGCCGTTACCAATATCTAACTTGCAAAAATAAGCAATTTTATCCATATAAAGAATTTTAACCATACATATTTCGTCTTTTTGATGAAATATGTATGGTAATACAACTGTTAGATGGTTTAAATACCGTATTTCTTAAGCTCGGCATCCATCTGCTCCATCAGTTCCTTTGCCTTTACGGCTGCTGTCTGGGCGAATGTCTCGTCGTTAGCGGCATAGATGATGCCACGTGAACTGTTGACTAAGAGTCCGCACTCCTTGTTCATACCGTACTTGCATACCTCTTCCAGCGAACCGCCCTGAGCACCGACGCCAGGAACGAGAAGGAAGTGGTCGGGCACGATACGACGGATGTCCTCAAACATCTTGCCCTGAGTGGCACCTACAACGTACATCATGTTGTCTTTGTTACCCCAGTTAGCTGAGGTCTTGAGCACTTTCTCAAACAGGCGCTCGCCGTCCTTGTCTTCTGTAAGCTGGAAGTCATGGCTTCCCTTGTTGCTTGTAAGAGCCAGAACGATAACCCACTTGCCGTTGTAGCCGAGGAACGGCGTAACGCTATCTTCGCCCATATACGGAGCTACGGTCAGCGAGTCTACGTCATACTCCTCGAAGAAGGTGCGTGCGTACATGGCACTTGTGTTGCCGATGTCGCCTCTCTTGGCGTCAGCCACGATGAAGTGGTTGGGATAGTTCTCCTTGAGGTACTTCACGGTCTTCTCGAAAGCCATGAGTCCCTTTACGCCGAATGCCTCGTAGAAAGCGAGGTTCGGCTTATATGCTACGCAATAGTCAGCTGTAGCGTCGATGATGGCCTTGTTGAAGCAGAAGATAGGGTCTTCCTCTTTAAGGATGTGCTGAGGGATCTTCTTAAGGTCTGTGTCCAGACCCACGCAAAGGAATGTACGTTTGGTCTTTATCTGATTTACTAATTCTGATCTGTTCATATTGATTAGTATTAAAAAAATTACAATTCGTTCTCTTTCATCTTTTCAGCATTCTCCGCTACTGTAAGTGCGTCAATCATCTGCTGGATGTTGCCGCCCATGAAACCGGGGAGGTCATATACGGTCATACCGATGCGATGGTCGGTTACACGGCCCTGCGGGAAGTTGTATGTACGAATCTTTGCTGAGCGGTCGCCGGTAGAGACGAGTGTCTTACGACGGTTGGCGATGTCGTCCACATACTTCTGATGTTCCTTATCATATATATATGTACGCAGACGCGCGAGAGCTCTTTCCTTGTTCTTCGGCTGGTCACGGGTCTCGGTACATTCTATGAGGATTTCCTCCACCTCGCCAGTGTTGGGATTCTTCCACATATAGCGGGCACGCACACCTGACTCCACCTTATTGACGTTCTGGCCACCTGCACCTGAAGATCGGAATGTATCCCACTTGATTTCGCCCTCGTTGATGTTCACCTCGAATGGGTCTGCTTCAGGAAGAACGGCTACGGTAGCGGCTGATGTCTGCATACGACCGTTTGATTCTGTAACCGGAACGCGCTGTACGCGATGAACGCCAGACTCATATTTCAAAGTGCCGTATACGTTGTCGCCACTTACAGCAAAGCAGATTTCCTTGAAGCCGCCTACGGCACCTTCACTCTCGCTTGTGACAGATACGGTCCAACCCTTCGACTCGCAATACTTCTTGTACATCATGAATATCTCGCCGGCAAAGAGACAAGCCTCGTCGCCACCAG
>ERZ1026874.689-NODE-689-length-20115-cov-9.420837_pt1 | contig 20115 bp, 16 predicted proteins | sample MGYA00380167_ERZ1026874 | MGnify/ENA primary metagenome ERZ1026874 (study PRJEB33269, sample SAMEA4719803) | human gut metagenome | biome: human-associated habitat; feature: organic feature; material: feces | place: Cameroon | collected 2013-10 ...
ACCCAGGGTGTCGCTTCGCTTGCCCTGGGCTAGGCGCTGTTGCCCTTTCAGGGCGCACTTGCTAAATCATAAACTTGAGTTACTCATTATTTTCATATATCACCCCGAATGGGGTGAGGATAGCGCGAAAGATGTATATATATATAGGAACGCGCGCGCGAGGGAAATAGTAAATCTTTCAAAATGCTTCACGCGCCAGCCTTACCCCGAAAAGGGGTGAGGATGGCGCGTGATATTTTTTTTATCAATTGAATATTACTTATCTCCTTAGAGTTTGGCGTTAAGTGGGAAAGAGATACCGAGCGAGATGTTGCTGTTTGCACGATTGAGGGGGATGCCCTGCTTGCTAAGTTTGCCAAAGAAGCGGTCGGTGCCGACAAAGATGTTGAAGTGCTTAGCGTGGAGACTACCAACCAAACCACCTGTTACACCTGTGCTGGTAAAGCCAAGGCTCAATGATGCATCAAACCACTTGGCAGGTGCTACATTAGCCGAGAATGTTCCTGAGTGGTATGAATGACAACCTGCAATGCGGCTATTGTAGAAGAAGCCGAAGGTGAGATTGCGGTAGTAAGGCAAGGTGTATTCAGCACCTACGTTGATGTTGGCTGCCAAAGCACGGCTTTCGCTCTTTTTGCCATCATAATAAACAGCAAAGATGTCGCCAAGGTCATCGCCAAGAGCTTCAAACTGGTCGCCAATTTCATTGGTTTCGGTGCGGTTGCTACCTGCATAAATGTCCTCGTCAAAGCCATCGAACTCCCAAGAGCCTGTAGATGAAGCTTGGTGCGTATTCTTCCAATTTATGAAACCAAGGTCGGTTACAGCAGCACTTACCTTTAAGTCCTCGTATACTTGATAGGTGGCACCCAAGTCGAATGCAAGACCAAAGCCTGAGAGACCAGCCTTAAAGTCGTCAAGACCATGTACACGATGACGTGGTGTCTGTCCGACAGGTACATTTTGAACAGGTTCTGTCTTATCAGAGAGTTCAATCTCAGTGTCCATAAGCGAAGCCTTGGCACGAACATCACCCTTGATAGTCCATACGTCCTCTGAAAGGTGCAAATCTACATTCTTGGCAGTTACATCAGCATAAGCCAAACCAAAGAGGAACTTCATCTTACCACCGACCGTAATCTTATCGTTGATTTTATGTGAGTGGCCCAATGCAAGTTCTGCAAAGTTTTCGGTGCGTATGCCAAGGTTCGAGATGTTGTAATCCTCCTTAGCACCTGCTGTTTTAGCAAATTCAAAGAGCGTTTTGGGCAATGCGATGTTGGTGTTAGAGCGCATATTTAGCTCAATGACATTCATGCCATGAAAGGCATTAAAGGCAAAGCCAAAAATTTGATATTTAATGTTTGCCGAGATGCGGTTCTTGTCCTTTAAGCCACCTAAGAACTCATTCGCATCAACATTGGGGTGCATAAAGGTGGTGAGATTGTTGCCACCATTGAGGTTATAGCCCTGCCATGAGGGGTCCATTTGGTAAACAAACTTCTTTAAACCCACGTTACCCGTAGTTCCTACATTGACATTGCCAAAGAAGAGCGGCATCGACACATAAGAATGGTCGAGCATAGCGGGGTTCATTTCATGGCGATTTACTGAGGAGTTCAAGAAATAAGATGTCTGCAATTCTTGCGCCGCAGCAGGCATGCTAAGCAGTGCGGCCAAAGAAAGTATATGATGGATTTTCATAATGTAGTAATCGTTTCAAGATAATAAACTAAATTAGTTAAAATCGGCCGTTACTGCTCCCTTAAGACGGAGCTTAATGTTTGCCATACGGAGGAACTGAGTTGAAACCAATTCATGACTCTCAGTTGTTTCCTTATTGTCTGCGCGTACTTTGAAGATAAGGCGGTCAACCTTCTTCAACAAATTCGGGTCGCTCAATGTAGCTTCGAGAACGATAGGAGTTTCCTTTACCTCGAATGAGCTTGCACCATTTGCATCAACAACAGACTTGCCACTACCAGCATTTACCTTGGCAGGTGTAAACACGATGCCGTTAATTACACGACCATCAACGCCATGTGCTTCGATGTTTATATTAAGGTCGAGTGGAATGGCATTCTGAGCTACAGCACTGATGCGGATACCTTCGGCTGCATACTTTTCAACATCGCTATTGATGCTGTTGGTAGAGTCGTTGTATACAATAGAAAGTCCATTGTTAAACTCGAAGGGTACAAACACGCTGTAAGCAGCATCTGCTGCATATTCTTGGTTCAGCTTAATGGTGTAGAGTTGGTCTTTTACCTTTACTTTACCATTTGCCAAGTCTACATCAATCTTCTCGGGCAACTTGCTAACAAGTGTGTTGAGGGTAGGCACCACAGCCTTGTCGTAAACTTCGGGCAAACCTTCAGGATCATAAGGAGTTGCAGTTTGTGCATAGTAAAGTACGTTCTGCTTGTTGTTTTCAAACGATTTTTCAGGCAATGTTACACTGCGCTTAGCAGTTACACCATCGTTAAACACAGAAGTAAGCACACCACTAAACTTTACACCTACTGGGATGTTTGTAAAGTCAGACTTAAAGCGCAAGGTGGGGTTAGCCACGTCGAGTGCTACCTCATCGTCTTGCAAGAAGTCGGGCAATGAGTTGCTGATGTTAATGGGGTTGATGCTGGGGTTGATTGTAGGATTAAACCTACCAGTAGCTTCTACTACGGTAAGATTGCTCTTTGAAGTGTTAGGATTGCCCACAACAATGTCAAGACGTACAGAAGCTACGTCGTTCTTACCCATGGTAAAATCTTGAGTAGCACCAAAGGTAACCTTTTGAGCACTCATCTTAACCGTAAGTTCATCGTTAGTAAATACAATTTTACCATCCTCAGGAGCGCGTTTAAGCACAACCTTATTTACTTGCAATGCGCAAATAGCTGGTTTAGCTTTGTCGTAATTCAAAGCACTGCACTTGAGTGTGTTGGTTGAGTTGTCAAGTGTCCAACCACTTGCTAACGACCCTTCCTTTACTCTCAAAATAGAAGGCAGCTTAATCTCTACATTGTTCATGCTAATTACACCAAAGGGCAAGTTAGCAGGTGTATTTGCAGTATAGAGCATGAGTTTAACGTCAGTATCTTCAATCGCCAAGTCTTCAAGAAAGGTAACATCTGTTTTCATACCCGTAACCTCAAAGTCTAAAGCTTGTTTACCATTGGCGCTACCAGAACTCGCCAAATTCTTGCTTACAGGGATTGAAGTAACATTATCTCCAAATTTTACACCTGAACTTGCTTCAACTGATTTTTTTACATCATTGAAAGAAAGAACAGCTGCATCCATATTAAGTTTGGTATCGGCAATATTTGTACTAAACCCGTCTACCTTCATGTTAATGTTGGTGTTACCTTCTTCCACTAAGTAATAGCGATTTTTAGTGTCAAGTTTCACCGATTCATCTGTGTCAAGGATGTCGTTCAGTAAGATATTTTCGGTGTTACCAAGGGTTACTGCCAGTCCGTCGCTGCCAAGTCCCATAGTAAGGTCCACTTTGTTCAAGTCGTAGGAGTCGTCCAAGCAGCTTGTTAGCATCAAAGCCGCTCCAGCGCACAATGCTCCACTAAAGAGTATGCGTTTGATAAAGGGATTTGCCATAATCATTAGGTTTATGAAAAAGTAATTATTAAGATATTTTAAAGTTCGGAATGAGTGATTGTTTTTCCTTTTAAATTTGTAATACTCACACGACAAAGGTAAATATTATATTTGAGATTTGCGCAACAAATAGGCTCTTTTTTAAATAATTTTTTTTAGAAATGTTTTAAGCGGTTGAAAACTGAACATAGGTTGCAAAAAACAGATATTGCTTTACATCAGCTAAAAAAGTGGTGTTTAGAAATGTTCAAAAAATAACTTCTGCAGAAAATCTGCGTTCAAGAGCATCTGACCAAAAAGCAAAAGTCAAGAAAATCCATAAAAAAATAACACTATTGCAGTACGTAACAAATTATTGTGTATATTTGCAACGAGCATTTTACACTTTGCTCATTTTGCTATAAACAACAAACGCTTATCACCTTTTTAAACCAAATTTATACAACATGATAGAAGCTCCCATTTTGATAGTAGTGATTGTAGTAGCTGCCATCGTATTTCTAAGCATCTTCTTCCATTTTGTACCCTTCTTTTTGTGGCTTAGTGCTAAAGTTTCGGGGGTACACATCTCGCTTATTCAACTGTTTTTAATGCGCATACGTAATGTGCCGCCTGGCATCATTGTGCCAAGTCTTATTGAAGCACACAAGGCTGGATTGCGCACGGTTACTCGCGACAACCTCGAAGCACACTATATGACAGGTGGACATGTGCAACGTGTGGTTCATGCCCTGGTATCAGCTTCTAAAGCCAACATAGACCTCTCGTTTGAGAAAGCAACAGCCATAGACCTTGCAGGTCGTGATGTGTTTGAGGCTGTACAAACAAGCGTTAATCCTAAAGTTATTGATACTCCGCCCGTAGCAGCCGTTGCCAAGAATGGTATTCAGCTCATTGCCAAAGCACGTGTAACCGTGCGTGCTAATATTCACCAACTTGTAGGTGGTGCAGGCGAAGATACTATCTTAGCTCGTGTGGGCGAAGGTATTGTATCGAGCATTGGTTCGGCTGAGACACATGAACAAGTTCTTGAAAATCCTGACTCTATCTCAAAATTGGTACTTTCAAAGGGCTTGGACGCAGGTACTGCTTACACCATTCTCTCCATCGACATTGCAGACATTGACGTAGGTAAAAACATTGGTGCTACCTTGCAAATGGATCAAGCTAATGCAGACAAGAACATTGCACAAGCTAAGGCAGAGGAACGTCGCGCTATGGCAGTGGCTACTGAACAAGAAATGAAGGCATTAGCACAACAAGCTCGTGCCGAGGTTATTCAGGCTGAAGCAGAAGTGCCCAAGGCTTTGGCGCAAGCTTTGCGCGATGGTAATATGGGATTTATGGACTATTATAAGTTTGAAAACCTTAAGGGAGATACCGCGATGCGTGATGCCATCTCTAAAATTGACCCTACCAATATTTTGAACAAAGATAAGTAAGGAAAAGGTTCTTAGTTCACAAGTAAGCTTAAGTGGGTGTTTTAAAATACCTACTTAAGCACAATGAAAGAAAAAAGTTTTTTTGGTTTTCACTTTGCAATGTAAATGCCTTGTATTACCTTTGCAATAGTAAAAAGTGGTCCTAAAAAAACTGATAGTCGCTTTGTATTCTCTTGCATGAGAATAAGGGTTAGTTACATAGCTTGCTGTGTTTCCTTGCTCGCTAAAAACTACATGCGATAGGGACGAAATGACGGTTTAGAACCACCCTAAAAATATAAGATAAAAAACACACTAATATGGAAAAGGTAGACCAGCTTGACCTAAAGATTTTAAAGATAATTTCTGTCAACGCACGTATTCCCTTTAAGGATGTAGCAGCCGTGTGCGGTGTATCACGTGCAGCTATCCACCAGCGCGTACAACGCCTTATAGAAGCTGGAGTTATTACAGGCTCAGGTTATAACGTATGTCCTAAAGCTATTGGTTACAGCACTTGTACTTACGTAGGTATTAAACTCGAGCGTGGCTCAATGTATAAGGGCGTGGCTGAAGAACTCGAAAAGATTCCCGAAATTGTGGAATGTCACTTTACTACAGGTGCTTACACCATGCTCGTAAAACTCTATTCGCGCGATAACGAGCATCTTATGGATTTGCTTAACAACCACATTCAGGAAATTCAAGGTGTTATTTCTACCGAAACGCTCATCTCTCTTGAACAGAGCATTAACCGTGCTGTTCCCGTAGTTATCCCTGAGGAAAAGTAATACTTTGGTGGTTCTAAGAACACAACTTATGTTCTTAGAACCACTCTTAGATATATATATGCATGGTTTTCACCACTCCTTGTGGTTCCCATAACGCATATATGCCAATCTGTTAACTCCTCCCCACCCTCTCTTCAACTTCCTTCCCCCACCTATGACGTTTACTGGAGCATTGATTGGGTTGACCACCTTTATTATTATAGGTGCGTTTCATCCTGTTGTAATAAAAACTGAATACTACTGCGGCACCAAGCTGTGGTGGATTTTTTTAATGGTAGGCATCGGCTGTATTGTCGGTGCTTTGTTTGTTACGCATACGCTGCTCAGTGCGGTGTTGGGCGTAACGGGTTTCTCGGCTCTGTGGTCGATTATAGAAATCTTTGACCAACAAAAAAGAGTGGACAAGGGTTGGTTTCCTGCTGGCCCTGGACACAAACGTAAAAACCCTAAAAAATGAGTGTAGATTCATTGGTTGAACAGTTTAACACCGAAGCCCTTGCTTTGGCGGCACAATCTTGTGCCAAACCGCTTATTGGTGTTACTGCAAACTTTTCTGAGGGTCAATTACAATTGGCACCTGGTTATTTCCGTTCGGTTGAGGCTGCTGGGGGCATTCCCGTAATTATTGCTCCTAAGCGTATGCCCAATGCCAACATGTCGCTATTGCTCGACCGTATAGATGGTCTGCTCCTTTCGGGCGGAGCTGACATCAATCCTATCTTGGTAGGCGAAGACCCTGTGCCTGCCTTGCATGGCATCAATACCGAGCGCGATTTGTTTGAATTAACCTTAACACGTTTGGCATATAATCGGCAAATACCCATGTTGGGCATTTGTCGTGGTATACAAGTGTTGGCAGCAGCTTTAGGGGGGACTATCATGCAAGACATTGCTACCTCCCTACCCCACACCCAACTTATTAAACACTCGCAGGATGCTGACCGCGCCACAGCTACCCATTTTGTTGAGGCTGTAGAAGGTTCGCGCATTGCAGAATTATTGGGTAAGCGTTTTGCTGTTAACTCATTTCACCATCAAGCAGTGGGGCAATGTGGTCCGCGCTTTCGCATCACGGCTCAATCGGCTGATGGGGTAATTGAGGCGATTGAGAGCACTGAGATGAAATCTATTATAGGTGTGCAATGGCATCCTGAGTGTTTCATTGCCGAAGGCGACACTTGCATGATGCCTTTGTTCCAACAATTTGTGAACGATGCAAGTGAGTTTGCCCAAGCTCGTCGCGTACATAACAGTGTGCTTACACTCGATTCGCATTGCGATACGCCTATGTTCTTCGACCAAGAAGTAAACCTTGAGCATCGCGACCCTAAACTTTTGGTTGACTTCCCCAAGATGCGCGAAGGGCATTTAGACGTAAGTACGATGGTTGCCTACTTGCCACAGGGCGACTGCACGCCCGAGGCTTCAGAAGCTGCTACTGCTCAGGCTTTTAAAACCTTGGCTGAAATTGAACAGCGCGTAGCACATGCTCCTGGTGTGGTTTTGGCACAGCATCCTGCACAACTCTATCGCAACAAACTTGAGGGTAAACTCAGTGTGATGCGTGGCATTGAAAATGGTTATGCCATTGGTAAGGACTTGCAGAATGTTGAAAAATTTGCGCGTATGGGGGTTGTTTATATCACGCTTTGCCATAATGGTGACAATGATATTTGTGACTCTGCCCGTCGTTCTTCGCAACGCCATGGAGGTCTCTCTGCTTTTGGTCGCGATGTGGTGCGTGAGATGAACCGCTGTGGGTTGATGGTGGACTTGAGTCACGCAGCTGAAACATCGTTCTACGATGCTTTGCAATGTAGCACAACTCCCATTGTCTGTTCGCATGCCTCAAGTCGCGCCATGTGTAATCATCCACGCAATCTTACTGACGACCAATTGCGTGCTCTTGCCCAAGCTGGAGGTGTAGCACAGGTTACGCTCTATCATGGTTTTTTACGGTTAGAGGAAGAAGGCATCCCTGCCACTATAACAGATGGTGTGCGCCACTTGATGCACATGATTGACGTGGCAGGTATCGACCATGTGGGCATTGGCACAGACTTTGATGGCGATGGAGGTGTACCTGGTTGTGCCTGTGCCTCTGAACTCATTAACTTTACGCGTCTGCTTTTAGCAGAAGGACTCACCATTCACGATTTACAAAAAATATGGGGCGGTAACTGGTTGCGCGTTATGCAGCAATGTCAGGATACTGCTGAAATTTAATGGTGATTTTTCGATAAATGTTTTTGGAAATTCCAATCTTTTGAGAATTCCTAAGCATTTGGGAATTTCCAATCTTTTGAGAATTCCTAAACATTGGGGAATTTCCTAAGTTTTTGAGTATTCCTAAGCATATATAATTATCAATAATAGCACTCATATATAATAAGGATATGAAATACATCGTATTAACTGTATTGTCGTTTGCACTCCTTGCCTTTAGTGCATGTAAAAATCAAAAGAATAGCGAGCAGGAAGCTGCTAACGACACCATAGCTGTGACCAATGTGCAATTTAGTGCCGACTCAGCCTACGCATCTATTGTGAAGCAATGTAGTTTTGGTCCGCGCATTCCTAACTCTGAAGCCCATCGCCAATGTGGTGACTATATTGTAGAGCGTTTCAAAGCCTTAGGTCTTAGCGTTACCGAGCAAAAAGCTGACCTTAAAGCATGGGATGGTAAAATGCTCCACTCACGCAACATCATTGCTGCCTATCGTCCGGAGTTGGCAGATCGCATTATCATTTGTACCCATTGGGAAAGTCGTCCTTGGGCAGATGCCGACCCAGATTCTACCAAACATCATGAACCTGTGATGGCTGCTAACGATGGAGCCAGTGGTGTAGGTGTAATGTTTGAGTTAGCTCGCAATTTAAAAGCACTCAATCCCAACGTAGGTATCGATTTTATTTGTTTTGACTCCGAGGACTATGGTGCTCCCTATTGGGCAGGCGATAAAGCTCCGCAAGATGGTAGCGATTGGTGTCTTGGTTCACAATATTGGGCAGCTCATCCCCATGTACCTGGTTATAAAGCTAAGTTTGGCATTCTGCTTGACATGGTAGGCGGACAAGATGCTCGTTTTGCTTACGAGGGCATGAGCATGCGCTATGCTCGCGATGTAATGGTGGGTGTATGGGATGCAGCAACACGTGCTGGTGCCGATAACCTTTTCCAATCAGTGCAAGGTGGCTATGCGCAAGATGACCACATCCCTATGAATGAGGTTGCAGGTATTCCCACCATTGATATCATTCCCTTTATTGAAGGCGAACATTCATTTGGCACTACCTGGCACACCGTAAGCGACACGCCCGAGAATATCTCAAAAGAAACTTTGCGTGGCGTAGGACAAACGCTCTTGCAATTTCTTTCAGAACAATAATCAAACAACACAACTCTCAAAAAGAACTATGACTATCAACGAAGTACAAGACGAGATAATAGAAGAGTTTTGCGAACTCGACGATTGGATGGATCGCTACCAACTGCTTATTGACTTGGGTGAAGAACAAGTCCCTCTACCCGAGAGCGACAAAACAGACCAAAACCTTATCGACGGTTGTCAAAGTCGTGTATGGATTGTATGCGACGAACAAGATGGTGTGCTCAACTTTCGTGCTGAGAGCGATGCACTGATTGTAAAAGGTATTGTGTCGTTGGTTATCCGCGTGGTAAATCATCACACTCCACAAGAGATTCTTGATGCGAACCTTTATTTTATCGATAAGATAGGTTTGACGGAGCACCTCTCCCCTACCCGCTCCAATGGCTTGCTTGCCATGATTAAGCAAGTGCGCATGTATGCTTTGGCATATAAAACTAAACTGGGCGAATAATCGAATTACCAGTTAAACCTTGTGTTTGATAAGCACTAATGAATACTTCACGCGCCAGCCTTACCTCGCCTAACGAGGTAAGGCTGGCGCGTGAAGTAAGTAGGTGTTCAAAATTATTTTATATTGCCTTGCCTACTTACCTACTTAATAGAAAGACTTGTTCTTCCCTCGCGCGCGTTCCTATATGTATATGCCTTTAAATCAAAAATATTTCGATTTTAATTCTTAAATTAGCTAATTATAAGCCAAAATGGGAAATAAAATCAATATTTATTGGATTTTATTATTGACTCTCTTGAAAAACAAGTATCTTTGTGTTTATAAAAACATGCGGTTATGTTACATGAATTAAAGATTAAGAACTTCAAGTCGTTCAGAGACGAGGCAATGTTTAGTTTTGAGGCTTCGACAGACGATAGATATAATAGTACGGTGACTATGCCAGACAAGGTGAAGTTGTTACGCTTTGCTGTTGTTCTTGGTGCCAATGCCAGCGGTAAAAGTAATCTACTGGAGGCAATCGAATTTCTTCGAGTTTTTTGGAATAAGACACCAATGAAGAATGACGAGGGAACCGATGTGCAGCCTTTTTTGATGCAGCCTAATGCCTTGAACTATGATACAGAGATGGAAGTAAGTATTTATGTGGAGGGTGTTCGTTATCTGTATCAGCTTATTATCAATCCAGAGAAGGTGGTGGGTGAGACCCTCTTTGTTTATAACACCAATCGTCCAACTCGAATATTTACGCGCCAGGATGTGAATGGTATTTCTAAACTCACTTTCAACTCAGCCGTAGTGAAACTCTCTCAGGCCGAAGTGGATGTGCTCTCCATAAATTGTCTGCGTAACATGTCGCTGTTAGCTGTGCTGAAAAAAGTGAACGTGGAGGTAGCTTACGTAAGTAAGTTACGCAACTGGATTGACCAGCGTATGATGCCGTTGCAGAATGGAACGGCTGCAGTAATCTCACAAACAACCAAGTCAATGATTTCGGACGATGAAGACTTTAAAGAGTATTTGTTGATGTTTGCCAAAGAAGCTGATTTCAATATTTCGGATATTAAGGTGAAGAAAATGGCAGCCCTATTTGGGCATCATGTGGAGACAGAAAGAGGCGAGGAAGAGTACGTACTGCCAGAATCGTGCCAGAGTGCTGGCACTACACGCATGGTCGAACTGGAGTCTGTTATCTATAATCAGCTAAAGCGTCAAGGTTTGATGTGTATAGACGAGATGGAGGTTTCGATGCATCCGAACCTAATGGAATACATCCTTACAAAGTTCGTTAATAGTCGTGACAACGAGTCGCAGTTGCTCATCACCACCCACTATGACCCAATATTGAAGGATATTGATGACATCTTTGGCATAGACTCTGTGTGGTTTACCGAGAAGGCGAAGGATGGTAACAGCAATCTCTATTCGCTCATTGAGTTTCGTGGCTTGAACAAACTCTCGTCCATCCATCGTGCTTATATGAATGGGCAGTTTGGAGCATTGCCTAATGTAATTATGTAAAGACTATGGCACGAAAGACTAAAGAAAGAGCAATGCAGAGCCCAGGCATTACCATCATAGGTGAAGGGCTTACGGAGCGTTATTATTTCACCCATCTCAAAAGGTTGAAGGGCTATCGTTATACGTGCAAGCCTCGTAACTTCACCGAGCAGTCGATAGAGGAAATTCAAAAGCAGGTGGAGCGTGTGTTGGCAGATAGAGGCGTGGCGGTTTGTGTGTTCGATGCTGATGTGGCAAGAGATAAGCCTACAGAGAAAGCCAAACTTGATGCCATGCGCAAGAAATATGCAAACTGCGAGGATGTGCTCATATGCGACAGTATGCCTTCGATTGAATTTTGGTTTCTGATTCATTTCATGAACACCAACAAATACTTTGCCTCTTCGCGCGATGTGGTGCAAGTGCTTCGTCGTTATATCTCTGATTTCGATAAGCACGAGTCTTTTCTCTCAAAAGAAAAATGGGTGATAGAATTGCTTGCTAATAACCGCCTCGAGACTGCGATGCAACGAACTGAGACTTTTAGCACTGATGGTGAGTCGTATAGCAATATCTATAAGGCATTCAAGAGGTTTGAACAGAAAGATTAAAACATTGTGTGCAGAGACTTTTTAATCACAAAAAAATAAATTAGAGGCTAATTCTGCATATAGTGTGTATAAATGACTAAAATATTGCATAGTGTTATAATATATGAGGGGTATTTTGTATATTTGTCGGCATAATTAGACAAATACTAACATGATGATTCCCGAAATAACAGCTGCAGAAGCAGCATCAATGATACAGAATGGTGATATGCTTGCCGTTGGAGGATTTGGTCCTGCGGGTTCTCCCAAGGTTATTACACCAGCATTGGCAGCTAAAGCACGTAAGGAACACGAAGCTGGACGCGAATTTAAGGTGAATGTGGTGACAGGTGCCTCTATTGGTGCCAGTTGCGATGGAGAGTTGGCTGCAGCCGATGCAGTAGATCGTCGTTTGCCTTTTAGTGTTAATCCTGAAATGCGAAAAGCCTACAATGCAGGTCGTGTGCGCTACACCGATCTTAATCTTTCGGACAATGCTTCGCATTTGCGTCAAGGACTAACAGGACATATTACTTGGGGAATTATCGAAGCCTGCGATGTGCAAGAGGTGCGTGGTAAACTTCGCATTTACCTCACTGCGGGCATTGGCATAGCACCAACCATTTGTCGTTTGGCAGAGAAGGGCGTGTTTATAGAATTGAACACTTGGCATAGCTCACGCATCATTGGCATGCACGACATTTACGAAATAGAAGATCCTTGGTTCCGTGCGCCCATTCGCATTACGCAACCCATCGAAATAATAGGTTTGCCCTATATAGAAGTGTCGCCCGAGCATGTAAAGGGCATTGTAATGACACACTTACCTGATGAGGCACGCGCCATGACACCTGGTAATGAAGTGACCCAAGCCATAGGACAACATACGGCAGAGTTTTTGGTGTGGAATATGCAGCAAAACTATATCTCGCGCAATAAACTGATTTTGCAAAGTGGTGTGGGTAGTGGTGCCAATGCTGTGATGGGTGCTTTGGGCGAGTCGAAGGAAGTGCCTAACTTCTCCATCTATACCGAAGTGTTGCAAGAAGAACCCATGCGCTTGATACAAGAGGGTAGGGTGATAGCTGCTTCAACAGGTGCACTCACATTGAGTCCTGAACATTTGCAAGAGCTTTATCGCAACATGAACGACTATCGAGGTCGCATTCTTTTGCGTCCGTCCGAAATATCAAACTGTCCTGAAATCATTGCTCGCTTAGGTGTATGTTCGCTCAACACAGCTATCGAGGTAGACATCTATGGTCACGTTAATTCCACCAAAGTGTCAGGCACCAAGATGATGAATGGGGTAGGGGGGTCGTGCGACTTCACTTGTAATGCCATGCTTGCCACCTTTACCTGTGGTTCAACCGCAAAGGATGGACGCATCAGTAGCATTGTACCCTTCTGTTCGCACATTGACCATACCGAACACTATGTTGATGCCATTGTTACAGAATATGGTGTAGCTGATTTGCGTAATAAATCAGCACTCGAAAAAGCCGAAGCACTCATAGCCATTGCACATCCCGACTATCGTCCAATCTTGCGTGAGTATATGCGTTTGGCTGGAGCCTATGGTGGTCACACGCATCACCTGTTATCTGCAGCCTTTGCTATGCACGATACCTTCCGCCGTAAGGGAGATATGCGTCTTGTGGATTGGAGTGAATATATTAAGGAGTAAGCTCATCCCTATGCAATCTTACAAAATAGAATGTTAGAACCTTGCAAAAGGTTTGATTTTCAAAAAACAAGCAATAAAACCAGCCGAAAAAGGGTAGGGGAGGTCATCTCTCTTACCCTTTTCAATTTTTAAATTGGTCAAATCACATTTTTTTTAATTACATTGTCATTCCGAAAAAAGAAAAACAGTACCTTTGCACATACGATGCAAACCATACGTAGAATAGTGTGTGCAATGACATTGCTCGTAGCCATAACAGCTACGGGCTTTCAGTCGTGGGCACAGCAAGACCCCGCTTTTGTGCACTATTGGCAGATGGAACCCCAGTTTAATCCAGCAGCCGTAGGTCGCATTCCGCAGCTCAGCATCACTGCAGCTTTGCAAAGTCATGCTTCGGGTTACGAAAATGCAGGAAGTACCCTATATGCAGGAGCCGATATGGCATTTCAAATAGGCAGAACTCGCCATGGTGTGGGAGCATTGTTCCAAAACGATGAATTTGGTTTGTTTTCGCACAAACGTTTTTCGGTGCAATATGCCTATCACTTCAAACTGTGGGGTGGCACCTTGAGCATTGGTGCTGAAGCCGATATGCTTAATGAGTCGTTGAATGGTTCAAAGGCAGAGTTGGGCGATGCCAACGACCCCGCCTTTCCTACAACCGATTTAAGTGGGTCGAAATTCGATGCTTCGGTAGGTATTTATTATGCACATCGTCGTTGGTATGCAGGCTTTGCCATGCAACACATCACAGCCCCAACCGTTAGAATGGGCGAAACAAACGAATATGATGTAAAATCGCTTTATAATTTAACAGCGGGATACAATATTCGATTAAAAAATCCGTTTTTTACAATAACGCCCACCACTTTGTTGCGTTACGACGGCTCAGCCTTCCGTGCTGACATTACAGCCCGTTTGCAATATGCCCACGAGAAGAAAAGACTCTATGCTGGCATCAACTATAGTCCGCAACACTCCGTTACAGGTTTCGTGGGGGGAATGTTTCATGGTGTAGACCTTAGTTATGCTTACGAGGCAAACACCTCAGGCATGGGCATTGGTGCAGGTCAACACGAAGTAACCTTAGGTTATCGCCTCGACCTTAACTTAGGTAAAAAGGGCAAAAACTTACACCGCAGCGTGAGATGGTTGTAGGGTGCAACACACACCACATACAGTTATACACGCTTCATTATTCGCACATTAACAAATTAGCAGCATATTTATAGCATATATCAGTTTGATGAAACACACATTATTATATATACTGACAACATTGGCCGCCTGTGGTTTATTAGCCTCGTGCATGGGTAGTAGTCGTGCCATGATGAGTGGCGGCGAAGTAACAGGTTCACGAGCGGCATCGTTCAACGAGCCTACTCCCTATGGTATGGTAGAGGTGAAAAGAGGTTACCTCAAGGTAGGACTCGAAAAGAATGATTCCCTTTGGGGTACTGTAACTCCCCAAAAGGACATTTCGGTAGATGGTTTCTGGATGGACCAATACGAAGTTACCAATTCCATGTACCGCCAATTCGTGGAATGGGTGCGCGACTCAATTATTCGCGAGCGTTTGGCTGATCCACAATACGGAGGAGATGAGACCTATAAAATAGAGGTAGACCGAAATGGCGACCCTGTTACTCCCCATCTTAATTGGAGCAAGCCTTTGCCTCGCAAACCAACCGAAGACCAAGAGCGTGCCATAAACAGCGTATACATTACACACCCCATTGATGGTACACGCATGCTCGATACGCGTCAGCTTAACTATCGCTACGAAATCTTTGACTACGAAAAGGCTGCCTTGCGCAAATATCGTCTCAATCCCAACGAACGTTCACTCAACACCGATCGCCCCGTTGACCCCGACGAAGTTGTTATGATTTCGAAAGACACCGCCTACATCGACGATAACGGACAGATTGTGAGACAAACTATTGAGCGTCCTCTTTCGAGCCTCTACGATTTTCTCAACACCTACATTGTCCCCGTTTATCCTGACACCACTGTGTGGGTTAACGACTTTACGAATGCCAACAACGAGCAGTACATGAAGCTCTACTTCTCGTCAGCCAATTACAACGACTACCCTGTAGTAGGTGTAACTTGGGAGCAAGCCGAAGCCTTCTGTGCTTGGCGCACCAACTTTTTGCTAAAAGGCATGGGTCCACAGGCACGCTACATTCAGCGTTACCGCTTGCCCACCGAGATTGAGTGGGAATATGCAGCACGTGGCAAAGAGGGCAATCCCTATCCTTGGGATGGTTATGAGGCAAAGAGCAAGGAAGGTTGTTTCTATGCCAACTTTAAGCCCGACCGTGGTAACTACACTGACGATGGAAACCTCATTACTTCGCGTGTAGGCATCTATGGTGCCAACTCTAACGGACTCTTCGATATGGCGGGTAATGTGGCAGAATGGACCAGCACCGTCTATACCGAAGCAGGTGTTGAAGCCATGGCAGACCTCAATCCACAACTCTCGTACAACGCAGCCAAGGAAGACCCTTACGTGTTGAAACGCAAAAGTGTGCGTGGTGGTTCGTGGAAAGACCCCATGTCATTCATACAGTCAGCTTGGCGCACTTGGGAATACCAAAACCAACCCCGCTCTTACATCGGTTTCCGCTGTGTACGCTCTAAAGCCAACACCGTGAGTGCCACCAGTAGCAGCAAAAAAAGAAAATAAAGTAATTTTTGGGGGCGGAGAGGCATAAACCTTCATTTGATTGTTTATTTGAACTTATGTTTAAACAACCTCATAGAACTCCTCCAAACTCTATACACACCATAAGGTTGAACCACCCATTAAAAAGAAAATAAAGTGAGCAAAATAAATTTTGTAATCCGCTTGCAACACTGGATGGACAGTGTTCCCGGACAAACGTTTCTTAACTACGCCTATTCGTGGGGTGCATCTATCGTAATTTTGGGTGCGCTCTTCAAACTCACCCACCTTCCGGGCGGTAACTTCATGCTCTTTATTGGTATGGGTACCGAGGTAGTTGTATTCTTCCTCTCAGCCTTCGACCGTCCCTTCGACAAGGACGAAATTGGCAAAGAGCTGCCTCACGATTACGAAACCGATGAGCAAATTGCAGCTCGTTTGGGCATTGACCTCGATGATGAGGACGATGAAGACGAAGATAGCGAAACTACCGATACATCTACCGAGTCGCAAGAAGGCATTGCGCAAACTCCTGCAGCCCAACCTGCAGCTCCATCTGTAGCTTCTGCTGTTCAGCCCGTAGCAGCTTCCACACAAACCGTGTTTGTTGCTCCTACCGCAGTCGCTTCAAGTGCGCAACCTACTCAGTCTCAAAGCTCTGAGACTCCTCAGGAAACTGCAGCCTCTGCTACCAATGCTACTTCTGCTTCACAAACAGCAGCACCCAATGCAGCCACACAAGCTGCTGCACAAGCAGCCATTGCAGCTGCTACCCCAGCAGGTGCGGTACCCTTCGATGCCGAAGCCAAACGTTTGGCAGAGATTATACGCATGGCAAACGACGAACTATTGCATCGTGCACAAGCTGTGCTTTCGCCCGAGATGGAAGAGGCAACCGAACAGTACATTCAAAAGCTTCGCACTTTGGCAGAAACCTTCGACAAGGTGGACGAACAAAGTGTTAAGCTCACCCGCGATAGCGAAGAGATGGCAAATCTTAATAGAACTCTTACAGCCATCAACAAAACCTACGACCTCCACTTCAAGAGCATCAGTCAGCAAGTGGGCACCATTGAGAGCATCAACGAGCAAACACGTAAACTTGCCAAGCAAATTGAGGACCTCAATGGTGTGTATAGCCGCATGATTCAAGCCCTTTCGGTGAAGATGACAGGCACACAAGAGTAAACACACACACTTGTTTTAATCCCCCTAATCTCACCGTGAAGAGGTGACATGTTCATCCCCTGACATGCTCCATGCGCGGCAGAGATACTCCTATTATATATATACACATTATGTCCGTAAAGAAAAGACCGGTTTCTCCACGCCAAAAGATGATCAACCTGATGTACATCGTGTTGATGGCAATGTTGGCGCTTAACGTGTCGAGTGATGTGCTCAAAGGCTTTGGTTTGATAGGCGAAAGTTTAAAGCGCACCACAAGCAACGCCATGAAGGAGAACCAGGCACTCTATGCCGACTTTGCCGAAGCCTATAAGAGTAATCCCACCAAGGTAAAGCCTTGGTATGACAAAGCTATGGAGGTGAAGCGCATGAGCGACTCGCTATATAACTTAGCCGACGAACTTCGTTGGGCGATTGCTCGCGAAGCCGATGGCAAAGATGCCGACCCAGATAATTTGCAAAACAAAGAAGACCTTGAAGGCTCTAACCGCATCATGTTAGCTCCTGCTAAGGGCAAGGGAAAACAACTTTACAAAGCCATTTGTTCTTACAGAAGTCGCATTCTTGCATTGGTTACCGACCCTCGTCAAAAAGTCATTATAGCCTCGAATCTCTCGACCGATGTTCCTAAAAACGAGGACAACGTAGGCAAGAATTGGGAACAATATATGTTCGAGGAAATGCCTTCTATTGCAGCCGTAACCATGCTTGCCAAGTTGCAAAGCGATGTGCGAAAGGCAGAGAACGAAGTTATTCACACCCTGCGTGCCAACATCGACATGAAAGATATTCGTGTCAATCAGCTCAATGCCTACGTGTCTGCTGAAGCCACTACGCTTTACCCAGGCGATGTGTTCCGCTCAAAGATATTTATGGCAGCAGTCGACACCACGCAGCGTCCTGAAATCTATGTGAATGGTCGTCGCATTGCCGCTGATGGTAGCTATAACTTTACCGTAGGCAGTCCTGGACAATATAGCTTCTCGGGCTATATTCTTATGCCCAATGCAGCGGGCGATATCATTCGTCGCGAGTTCACTCAAAAGTACAATGTCATTGCGCCTCCCACAGGAGCCACTGTGGCAGCCGACTTAATGAACGTGCTTTATGCAGGCTTTAATAACCCCATTAGTGTAACTGCCGCAGGTGGCAATGCGGGTGTACACCTCAGCATGACGGGTGGCACACTCACCCAAACAGGTCCTGGCAAATACACCGCTCGTCCTGCCAGAGTAGGCGAAAACGTTACCTTCACTGTGAGTGGAACTGTCAATGGCAAGGCACAAAACATGGGTAGTTTCACCTTCCAAGTTCGTAAATTGCCCGATCCTACAGCATTTATCCATGTAGGTACAGACCGTTTCAGGGGTGGACGCATAGCCAAGGGATCCATTATTGGTGCACCAGGCTTAGGAGCAGCTATCGACGATGGTTTGCTCAACATCCCCTTCAAGGTGCTCAGTTTTGAAACCGTGTTTGCTGACCGCATGGGTAACTTCCGTCCCGAACCTTCAGCAGGTGCCAATTTCACAGAGAACCAACGCAATCTCATGCGTGAGTTGCGTCGTGGACAACGCTTCTACATCTCGAAAGTGCGTGCCATAGGTCCCGACGGTATAACTCGTAACCTCAATGGTAGCCTCGAAGTTATCGTAAATTAAGCTCCCTCTCTCAAATTTACAACATCCTCCAACAATGAAAAAAATATTCGCCCTCGCCCTGTTGCTTAGCATCACGCTTGCCGACTGTGCTTATGCTCAGCCGCCCCGTCGTCGTGCCGAGCAGCAGCAAAAGCAAGAACAACAGCTTAACGCGCCAAAGGGTAGTTCTTATCGCGATTTTCCCACCGCACAAACTATGCCCAACGATGCAGCTTGGCGACGCGACCTCTATCGTACCATCGACCTCACAAACGAGGAAAATGCTGTGCTCTATTTCCCCACGACACCCCAAGATGGTCGCGAAAACCTCTTTACCTACCTCTTTAAACTCGTGCTTCGCAAGCAGATTAAGGCATACGACTATAAGCTTGATGGCAATGAAAACTTCACTGCACAGAACGAGGTAACTGCCAAAGAACTCATGGATCGCTACCACATCTTTTATGAGTCGAAAGGCGACAAAGTGCGTGTGAATGATGCCGATATCCCTTCTGACGAGGTTAAAGCCTATTTTGTAAAAGAAAGTAGCTACTACGACCAGCACACAGCAACCTTCCGCAGTCAAGTCACTGCCCTTTGTCCTGTGTTAAAGCGTGGCGACTCAGACTTTGGAGGCGAATTGGCACAATACCCCATGTTTTGGGTCAAGATGTCGGACGTAGCACCTTATTTAGGCAAACTTATGCTTATGGGGTCATCGCTCAACAATGCTGCTATGATGTCTGCCGATGATTTCTTCACCCTAAAACGTTACAAGGGCGACATTTACAAAGCCGTTAACTTGCAAGACCGTTTGCTCTCAAACTATTGCACTGACGACACAGAAATGAAGGCTGAACAGCAGCGCATTGAAAAGCAACTCACCGATGTGCAAGAACATGTTTATGGTCGCGATAGTGCCTACTACGCTCGCTTGCGTGCCGACTCTATAGCACAAGCCGAAGCCGACTCTATTGCAGCTCTTGGCAAATCGGCTCGCAACAGTTCACGACGTTCAAGCACAGCTACAACACGACGCACTACTACCTCGCGCCGTACTTCTACCCGAGTGAGCACATCAACTTCTAAGCCGTCAAAGCCAGCTAAGACCAAAGCTCCCCGCACCAAATCAACATCTCCCAAGAGCAGTGGAGGTGGTTTGAGCG
>ERZ1026874.697-NODE-697-length-19897-cov-17.164197_pt1 | contig 19897 bp, 15 predicted proteins | sample MGYA00380167_ERZ1026874 | MGnify/ENA primary metagenome ERZ1026874 (study PRJEB33269, sample SAMEA4719803) | human gut metagenome | biome: human-associated habitat; feature: organic feature; material: feces | place: Cameroon | collected 2013-10 ...
TCCCAAATCGGGTGCTTGAGCTGCCACTCGCCGTACTCGTTCTTCTCGAACAGGTCGCGGTTGTAGAACTTGTCCAGGATGGCCCAGAACTCGCTCTCGGTGTAGCCGCAGAAATCGCAGAAGTCACGCACGCACAGCGGGTCCAGCTTGCCGTCGCGCTCCTTGATGATGGGGATAGCCTCCTCGCGGGTCATCATGCCGTAGCGGATGTAGCGGGCGGTGTAGTCGGTAGCGGCGGCGTGGCCGAACTTGGGATACTTCAGCCAGCTGTGGACCAGGTAAGCGCGGGAGTCGATCTGGTCGAAGTTCTCGGCATGGTGGGTGCGGTCCCATTCGTGGGTCAGGTCGTGGAAGCCGTGGGCCTTGGCGATCTGGTAGTTTTTGTAGCTGTTCCAGGGCACAAAGTAGCTCATATAGAACGGGTCAAGCTTGGCACGCTCCTCGGCGCTGGGAGCCAGCGTCAGGGAGAGGTCCTTCTCGGTCACGCCGTCGCCCAGCAGTTCTTCCATGGGCATGCCCACGGCCACGCCGTTCTCGATCTGGTCCATGGCGGAGTAGGTCTCCTTGTCGGCGTTGCCGCCGTACTCAAAGCTGACGTTCTCGCCATAGCAGAGCATGGGAGTGTTGAACTTGGCCGCCATATGCAGCGGGAAGGTGTAGATCAGGCGGTCCACATACCAGGTCGGCTTGCCATACTTCTCAAAGAATTTGCGCATCAGGACTTTCTGCACCTTGATGTTGGGCTTGCAGGAGATGATGGTGCAGCCAAATTCCTCGCTGATGTTTTTCAGGTTGTGGATGCCCGCCTGGGTCATGGGGAAGTTATCCTCGACGCTGAACAGGATGGGGTTCATGTGCATGACCTCTTTCAGCATCCAGACCTGGAAGTGGCTGTCCTTGCCGCCGGAAACGGCAACGGCGCAGTCGTAACCGCCGGGGCCGTTCATGCCGCGGTACTTGTCGCAGTAGGCCTCGAATTCCTTAAAGCGGGCGTCCCAGTCCACATTTTTGCGGTTCTCATAATGGCGGCAGGCGCTGCACACGCCCTCGGCATCAAAAGTAATCCCCGGCCGGGTATCCGGCATCGTACATTTTTTGCAGTAACGCATAAGTTTCTCCTTTTTATTGGTTTTCTGCACGTTCAGTGGCCGTGATTTCCGCAGCGGCACAAATATCCTCTGTGGAATCAAACGCATAAACAACATAGCGGCCATCATTGTACACTTCGGTGCCATGGCCGTTCCGGATCAGACCGTTTTCTTCCGGTGCGCCATTCGTTTCGGTGTCCACCAGTACAAACGGATGTTCCGGGTAGCGGGTCAGGTGGTAATCCGGTTGCAGCCAGCCTTCGATGCTGACATTATTCAAATCGCCGGGCATCCACACATCCAACTTGCCGCTGGTCATTTCTACCATGGCGCTGCCGTTCCAGAAGGTTGCATACCCTTCTTTATAGCCGTTTTCCACCAGCCAGTTGGCCACTTTGTCCAGGCCAACATGTGCCAGCGTCGGGTGTTCGATCTCCTGGCGGACATTGTTGAGCGAGCAAAGGGTAATTGCCCCTGCCAGCACCAATGTCAACATGCTCCTTGCGCCAGGCAGATGCAGATCTTCGGTCTTGATCTCAATCATCATCACCGCAATGGCCACCGGCATGCAGGTCAGCCAGAAATACTGGCAGTAATCTCCAAAATAGGTGTACGCCATACTGCAGACTGCCAGCATTGCAATCATCAGCAAGACCACTAAACGCTCCGCCACGTTCAGCTGCTTGTACCGCCACACCAGGCGTACAATGCAAAAAAACAGCCACACGCCGACCAATAACCCGACGCCCGATGCAATGCCACTGAAGTGGAACACGCCCACGCCATCCTGATAGCCGAACAGGTGGAAAAAGTCCATCAGCACCCGGTCCAGCGTCCAATCCACGCCAAAACGATTCCAGCTTACCCCGGAAAAAGATTTAAAGGAGTACATCTTTGCCAGAATCTTGCTGTTGATGATGTAACCAACAAAGCCAGCCATCGTTGTGGTCAAGGCGCCAATCGCCAGCCGTGTCTCCTGGCTGCACACCTGCAGCGCACCACGCCAGGTTTTTTCTCCACTTGTATTCAGGGCAATGACCAGCACCGCCAGCGCCGCCAGCACAAACGGTGCCTGGAAGACCATCAGCGTTTTTACGCCGTTCATGCCGGACAGCATTGCCACGACGCACGCAACGACATTCATCCATACGCATTTTTTCTTGCTTGCCGCAAGGCTGAACAGGATCAGTGTAAGCGATACAACATACAGGAACGTATAAACCAGGTAATGCCCGCCGTAGATTGCATACACCAGATAAATGCGGCCATAGGGCCAGATAAGTGCCCCCGTCATCCACACTCCAAAACGCCCCAGCCCAATGCTATGCGACAGAAGAAGCATCAGCCCGGCAAACAAAGCCAACATGATTGCCATGCCCACCGTACGGGCCATGTGCCAATCATTCGGGAAAAGCAGCAACGTAAAGCGATAGACCCACTGCACACTGACCACGCGGATCTCTGTTGAATAGTACCAGATTTTACTGATGATCCGGCCTTCCTGGTTCAGGAAATTCGACAGCATCATTTCCGACGCCATGTCAGAATCCACCAGCCATCGCCCCGGCACCAGCTGGAACCATAGGTCCAGCACGTATCCTGCCGCCAGCCATAGCCATGGCAGCAGTCGCCACAACTTTTGAGGCAAAGTTTGGTTCGTTTGCTCTTTCATGAAATTCTCCTACTGTATATTTACCTTTACTATACCCCATTTCCTGCAAAAGCGCAAGTTCTGTCTCAGACAAAGCGGTTATGCTTTTACTAGATATTTTTCTGTCGCTTTATCAATAAGCTGCCCACCCAGGCAAAAGCGGTAACCAGGCTGACAAATTCTGCCAACCGCCAGCGCAGCGGCTCCTGTACCTCCACACGGAGCGTTCCGCTGCTGCCCGCAGGAACCATCACACCCAGCAAACCGTTTTCCGTCTTGAACTGCGTTCCTGTTCCTTCTTTTATGCCATAAACCGGATAATACAGCAGTGGCAGTTCAATTTTTCCATCTGTTTCAACATCAGAACTGTACTGCAGTGTTACGCCGCCTGCTGTTTTTTCCATCTGCTCAACTTCAGCTGTGGTCTCCTCCGCCTCCAGCACAAAGCCGTCGCGATCCTCTTTTGCCCCACTTGGCAGATAAAGATTATCATAATACCAGGCCATGTTCGTAAAGATGCTATCTGCGTAAATAAGTTCTCCACTATCTCCTACATACCTTCTGGACTCGTAGGGCAGAAACTCCCGGTAAAAAATACCAACCCCAAACAAGCTTGCGGAAAGCAGCAACGCCGCCAATGGACGGCCCCATTTCTGTGGACGCAATACAGAAACTGCGCAAAGTGTTGCAAGCGTCAGCAAAATCGCCGCAAGTGTCAGGTAACGCCACGGGAACTGAATTGCCAGCAAAATACCACTGATTTTTCCTGGCAGGGCTCCCACCAGCCCCCAAGGGAAAGTATTCGTACTGGCCCAGCAGGCTGCCAACCCAATCCCTGTTGACCAAAGCCCGATTTTTTGTTCACGATGTGGTATTTCTTCGTCATGTCCAATCCACACCCAAAGGAATACCATGCAACCAATAATAAGCTCTATTCCAATATTTTTACTATAGGTGTTCCAAGTGAAAAGTTCGGGAATCGTATAGCCGAGCCGTTGGATCATACGCCCGGCGTTCATCGTTGTGCCGCCATACATACCACCGTATATGCCGCTACCCATTATTTCCAGGAACGGCAGCAAGAACCACAAATTCAGCAGCAATACTATGGCGACTGATTTCAGCCATACAAACAGCACGCACCGGCTGAATGTGCGCCGCAGATGAAACAGGCAGAACACAGCCGTTGCCAGCACCATGATTTCCAGCGAGATCATATGCGTTTGCAGCAGCATTCCAAAAGCAATTACCATCTCTGTGCAGGCCACACCCGCCTGCTTTTTCGTCGGCTCCTTCTTTCCATACAGCAAGCAGAGCGCTGCGGGGATCAGCGGCAAAAACGCCATGGCTGTGTACTCCCCCACTGCAGCACGCCAATAAAGATTCTGCAACCGATAGGGGTTCAGCAAATACAAAACGCTGCCCAGCAATGCTGTTTTATTATGGCTGAACATCTGACGAAAACTATAAAACGCAATACCTGCCGTCAGCATTTGCACAGCTAACACATACAGATGGTAAGACAGTTGTACGCTCACACCCAATGTACGCAAAACTGCCGGGAAATACAGGCACAGTTCCCCGTAAAACAGCGAAGGTGCATACCCATACCCATTTTTTGCCTGACTGTAGATCCTTACCGGGAACTGTCCGGATTTCAGCCCTTGGGCAATTCCCTCAATGCGGGAAAGGTGAAAATGGATATCGTCGCCAAAAATACCACCACCCTGCATCAGCACAGGCATACTAGCCAGCAGCACAGCACCGCCCAACAGGAAAAGACACCCACGCAAATCCGCATTTCGGATTGCCAGCGGACTGGTCGGCAAAAATAGCAGCAGCAGCAGATCCAGAAAAAACGCTGCCAGCAGCCATCCCAATACACGCACCCAGGCATAGACCCTATCCTGCTGTATCGTCACTTTGCCAAGCGTGAAAACGCCGCCGCCATCATAGGCCACCAGACGGATCGTCTTGTTTGTATAACGCACATTCAGTACAACGGTATCATGCGTCCGCCCCACTGCAAAAAGCTCACGTTCGCCCGTCACTACCATTGCGTCATCTGCCATAAAATAAACGCCGGCATGGGATTCCTGCTCGTCTTTATTTTGCGTCGGTACAAAATTATAGTCTGCTTCGATTTTATAGTGCCCCGCCGACAACCTCAACTGGGATGTACGCAGAATGCTTTCTTCCTCGGCTGGTTCTACTGCACCAATGCGGCCCTCCTCGTCATAGTCGATCGTTGCATTTTTTGCTATGACTTCCCACTGATCCGGCATGATCTCATAGTTCGCTGCTGGCTGCACAGCCTGTGCAAGCGTAAATCCAATAATGGCAAGCTCAACCGCCAGCAGAACCATGGCTGCTTTTGATTTGCGCAGAAAGGGCCAAATCCTTTTCATCTTTTCTTTTATCCTTTCTCCGGCTGATCTTTTTTCTTACCTTTGCACTTTTTTCTGCGTATTATCAGCAGCACCCCTACCAGCGTCACCAGGCTTACCACATCCGCCGCAAGCCAGCGCTTGGGTTCGCGGTAGGTTACGCGGATGGTGCCGGTGTAGTTGGCAGGTACAGTGACGCCGACCAGGCCGTTGGCGGTCTTAAAGGCGGTGCCGGGGCCCTCGATCACCGTGTAGCCGGGGTAGTACAGCAGCGGCAGCTCGGCGTGCTGGTCCTGGCCGGTCGTTTCGGCGCAGGTCAGCGTGGTTATGCCGTCAGCCTGCTCGATGGACGTCACTTCCACCGTCGTTACGGGCACGGTGCTTTCAAAGCCGTCGCGGGTCTCGTGGGCACCATCGGGCAGGTAAAGTCCATCATAGTACCAGTCCACATTGAATTTTTTGTATTCCGAGTAGATCAGCTGTCCGCCGTCGCCCAGATAGGCTGCATCCGTCTGCTGGTCGCGGAAGAAAAGCGCCACCCCAAAGATCGACACGCCCAACAGCAGCACCGCCACCGTTCGTGCATAGCCGGTACGCCGCAGGGCCGACAGCCCGCAAGCTGCGGCCAACACCAACAGCACCGTTGCCAACGAGAGATACCGCCCCGGGAACTGGATTGCCACCAACACGCGCCCCACGACCGGGATGCGCCCCACAGCCTGCCAGGGGAAGGTGTTCGTGCTCATCCAGCAGGCCAACGCCGCAAAACCAGCTGCCCACAGACCCGTGCGGATGTTTTTGCTTTCCGGGCCATCCTCGCGCTCCCGCAGGTTCAGCCAACACCACAGTAGTACAAACCCGCCCGCCAGCAGTTCCGGACCAAGGTTATTATGGTTTTTCTGCCAGCCAAACAGCTCAGCGATGCGAAGCCCTGCGTTCTTCACGACCTGGCCGCCGCTTTCCTGGCTGCCCGTGTACATATTATTGTAGTCGCCGCTCAGCATCAAGGTCAGGAACGGCACCAGGAACCACAGGTTCAGCAGCACCGTTACCACCACAGCTTTCAGCCAGGTAAGCAGCACCGGCTTGCTGAACGTGTGGCGGAACTGCAGCAGGCAGAACACCGCCGTAGCCAGCACCGCCATTTCCAGAGACAGCAGATGCACCTGCAGCAGCATGCCAAAGGCCGCGACCAACTCCACACAGGCCCGGCGCAGCCGTCTGCGGGTAAGCGGACGTTCGCCATACAGCTCCACCAGCGCCGCAGGGATCAACGGCAGAAACGCCATAGCCGTGTACTCGCCCACCGCGCTCAGCCAATAAATTTTGTACAGGTGGTAAGTGGACAGCATGTACAAAACACTACCTACCAGCGCTGTTTTATTGTGTCTAAAAATTTGCCGCAGGCTGAAAAAGGCAATGCCCGCCGTCAGCAGTTGGATGGCCAGCAGATAGGTATGGTACGCCCCCTGCACGCTCATTCCCAACAGGCGCAGCACTGCCGGGAAGTACAGCAGCAGCTCACCGTAGAACATGGACGGCGCATAGCCGTAGCCATCCTTTGCCATACTGTAGACGCGCACGGGAAACTGGCCTTCCCGCAGGCCTTGGGCAATGCCCTCGATGCGGGAGAGATGGAACGACCAATCCGCGCCATTGGCTGCGCCGCCGTTCGTCAGGGCCGGGGCGCAGGTCAGCACCGCCACGGCGCACAGCACCCACAGGCAGGCACCCAGCTCAGCATCCGCCAGCTGTGCCGGGCTGCCGGGCACGGTCAGCAGTAAAAAGGCATCCAACAGTACAAACAGCAGCAGCCAGCCCGCCATACAGGCACCCGCATACAGCATATCCTGCTCAATGCGCACGGTGCCCAGGGTAAAGATGCCGCCATCGTTATGCGCCACCAATCGGACCGTTTCGCTGTAGTCGCTGACATTCAGGGTCAGGGTGCCCTGCTGCTTTTTCACGTCAATGCAGGGCTTTTCGCCAGTGACCGTCCCAGCCTCGGACGAAGTAAAGTACAGGCAGGAGCGCCGCTCAACGCCGCCCTCCCACACGCTGGGTACATAGCGGTAATCCAACGTAATGGTATAATGCCCCTTGGGCAGGGTCATGGCTGGGGTCTGGAGGATGTCCTCGCCGTCGGTCATTTCGGTGACGCCGATGCGGCCATCCTCGTCATAACCAATTTCCGACTCCTGGGCGATGTTTTCCCACTGGTCCGCCGTGAACGTATACGCAGCCGCCGGGCGCAGGGCCGCTGCCAAGGCAAAGCCTATTACCAGCAGCTCGGCTATCAGCAAGGCGATCACAGCCGGTTTACGCAGCAGTAAGCGCAGTTTTTCTTTCATACGGTAAATTCCCCTTACAGGCATACTTTTGCAATTTCTACTATACCATTTTTCGTGCATTTTCTCAACCTATAAAACAGCGTAAACCACGGCAAGTTGACGGGCCGATGCAAGCATCGGTCCCTACAGCAAAATACAAACAAAAGCGGGAACCCGCTTACCGCAGGCTCCCGCTTTATGGGTCGAAATATTAAAAGTTTTTCGCCAGGCCTTTTTTCAAAAAGGCCGAAAATCCCTCGTCTTAGTCGACGATAATGCTCTTGCCGGTCATCTCAGCCGGGACGGGCAGGCCGATATAGGGCAGCATGGTGGGGGCGATGTCTGCCAGGCAGCCGCCCTCGCGCAGCTTCACATCGCCAGCGCCGATGACGGCGAAGGGCACCACGTTGGTGGTGTGGGCGGTGAAGGGAGAACCATCGGGGTTCTTCATCTTCTCGGCGTTGCCGTGGTCGGCGGTCAGGAAGACCACGCCGCCAGCGTTCAGCACAGCGTCGGTGACCTCACCCACGCACTTGTCAACAGCCTCGACAGCCTTGACAGCGGCGTCAAACACGCCGGTGTGGCCGACCATGTCGCAGTTGGCAAAGTTCAGGATGATGACATCGTACTTGCCGCTCTCGATGCGGGCCTTGCACTCGTCGGCAACCTCGTAGGCGCTCATCTCGGGCTTCAGGTCGTAGGTGGCAACCTTCGGGCTGGGAATGACCTTGCGGTCCTCGCCCTCGCAGGGCTGCTCGACACCGCCGTTGAAGAAGAACGTCACATGGGCGTACTTCTCGGTTTCGGCAATGCGCAGCTGGGTCTTGCCGTGGGCAGCCAGGTACTCGCCCAGGGTGTTCTTCAGCTCGACCGGCGGGTAAGCCACTTCACAGTTGGGCATGGTGGCATCGTACTCGGCCATGCAGACATAGTTGACCTGCTTGCGGCCGCCGCGGCGCTCAAAGCCGGTGAAGGCATCATCGCAGAAGATGCGGGTCATCTGACGGGCACGGTCGGGGCGGAAGTTCATGAAGATAACGGTATCGCCATCCTGCACACGGCCGCCCTCGCAGGTGACAACGGGCACGACGAACTCGTCGGTCACATCGGCAGCATAGCTGGCCTCGATAGCCTCGGCAGCGTTGGCGGCGTGGTTGCCCTCGCCGTAAACAAAGGCAGCGTAGGCTTTCTCCTCGCGGTCCCAGTTATTGTCACGGTCCATGGCGTAGTAACGGCCGGAAACAGAGGCGATCTTGCCGATGCCCAGTTCGTCCAGCTTGGCCTGCAGGTCAGCCAGGAAGCCCTTGCCGCTGTGGGGGTCGGTGTCACGGCCGTCCATGATGCAGTGCAGGTAAACGTCCTTGGCACCCAGGTGCTTGGCCATCTCCAGCACGCCGTACCAGTGGTCGGCATGGCTGTGGACACCGCCGGTACCGACCAGGCCCATCAGGTGGATGGCTTTACCGGCATCGATGGCTGCTTTCATGTTCTTGACCAGCACGGGGTTCTTGAGCATCTCACCGTCCTTGATGGACTTGGTGATGAGGGTCAGCTGCTGGTAGACGATGCGGCCAGCGCCCATGTTGGTGTGGCCGACTTCCGAGTTGCCCATCTGGCCCTCGGGCAGGCCGACGGCCATGCCGCTGGCCTGGATGGTAGTCATGGGATAGTTGGCAAAGATCTTGTCCAGGTTGGGCTTATTGGCGGCGGCCACGGCGTTGCCGTAGGTCTGATCCGGCGTCCAGCCGAAACCGTCCATGATGCAAAGCATTACAGGTTTTTTAGACATAAATTGAAACTCCTTTTGTACAGGTAGCGCAAAAGGCCCCCTCTGGGAGGGTGACTCCCCGCAGTGTGGGGAGATGTCGCGTAGCGACAGAGGGGTCCGGGCCCGAAGGGCTCCGCCGTAGGCGGTGGAGGAGAGACATAAAGTAAACCGTTGCTTACTTGAAAGTCTCTCCCTCCGGCGCTTCGCGCCGCCTCCCTCGCAGAGGGAGGCATTTTACTCTACTATTGTATCAGCCCTTGGTGGCGGCGTCAACAATGATGGCAAACTGGTCGGCCTTCAGGGAAGCCCCGCCGATCAGGCCGCCGTCAACATCGGGCTTGCCCAGCAGTTCCTCGGCGTTCTTGGCATTCATGCTGCCGCCGTACTGGACGGTCAGGGCCTTGGCGGCATCTTCGCCGTACAGCTCGCCGACGACCTTGCGGATAGCGGCGCAGACTTCCTGTGCCTGGTCAGCGGTAGCGGTCTTGCCGGTGCCGATAGCCCAGATGGGCTCGTAGGCGATAACGACGTTCTTCAGCTCGTCAGCGGTCACGCCGTTCAGGGCGATCTTGACCTGCATGCGAACCAGCTCCTCGGTGACACCCTGCTCACGCTGGGCCAGGCTCTCGCCGACGCAGATGATGGGCTTCAGGCCGCCGGCCAAGGCTGCCTTGGCACGCTTGTTGACAGTCTCATCGGTCTCGGCAAAGTACTGGCGGCGCTCGCTGTGGCCAACAACGACGTACTCAACGCCCAGGTCGGTCAGCATGTCAGCGCTGATCTCGCCGGTGTAAGCGCCGGACTTCTCGAAGTGGACATTCTCAGCGCCAACGTGGATGTTGGTGCCCTTGGTCTTGGCAACAGCGGTGACCAGGTCGGTGAAAGGCACACAGATAACGACCTCGCAGCCAGCGTCCTTCACAGCGGGGATCAGGGCGTCGATCAGCTCGGCGGCCTCGGTAGCGGTTTTATTCATTTTCCAGTTGCCGGCAATGATTGCCTTGCGGTTCTGCTTATCCATGATAGTTGCTCCTTTATTTCATATATCTCTCAAACAAAAAGGGGCGCAGCGGCTTTGCCGCCGCGCCCTGCGGGTTACAAATTAAGCTTTCTGGATAACGGCGATGCCGGGCAGTTCCTTGCCCTCCAGGTACTCCAGAGAAGCACCGCCACCGGTGGAGATGTGGGTCATCTTGTCGCCCAGGCCCATCTGCTGGACAGCTGCAGCGCTGTCGCCGCCGCCGATCACGGTGGTAGCGTCGCTCTCAGCCATAGCCTTGGCAACAGCCAAGGTGCCGGCAGCCAGGGTCGGGTTCTCGAAGACGCCCATGGGGCCGTTCCAGACAACGGTCTTGCTGGCCTTGACGGCATCAGCGAACAGCTTCATGGTCTCGGGGCCGATGTCGCAGCCTTCCTGGTCAGCGGGGATAGCGTTGACAGGAACAATGACGGTCTCGACAGGGGCATCGATGGGATCAGGGAAGTCTTTGATGCAGGCAGCATCAACGGGCAGCAGCAGCTTAACGCCCTTCTCCTGGGCCTTAGCCATCATTTCCTTGCAGTAATCCAGCTTGGAGTCATCGCACAGGCTCTTGCCGATCTCGTATCCCTGGGCCTTCAGGAAGGTGTAGGCCATGCCGCCGCCGATGATCAGGGTGTCGACCTTTTCCAGCAGGTTGGAGATAACGTTCAGCTTATCAGCGACCTTAGCGCCGCCCAGAATGGCGGTGAAGGGACGCTCGGGATCGTTCACTGCGTTGCCCAGGTACTTGATCTCCTTTTCCATCAGGTAGCCGACAGCGGTATCCTTAATGTAGTCGGTAACACCGGCGGTGGAGCAGTGGGCGCGATGGCAGGAGCCGAAAGCGTCATCCACGTAAGCATCGGCCAGGCTGGCCAGCTCCTCGCTGAAAGCGGGCTCATTCTTGGTCTCTTCCTTGCGGAAACGGGTGTTCTGCAGCAGAACAACATCGCCGTTGCCCATGGTGGCAACAGCAGCCTTGGCGTTCTCGCCGACAACGGTGTCATCGTCAGCAAAGGTGACGGGCTGGCCCAGCTTCTCGCTCAGGCGGACAGCAACAGGGGCCAGGCTGAACTTGGCCTCGGGGCCGTTCTTCGGCTTGCCCAGGTGGCTGCACAGAATGACCTTGGCGCCATCATTGATCAGCTTTTTGATGGTCGGCAGAGCCGCGTTGATACGGTTGTCATTGGTGATCACGCCGTCCTTCATCGGGACGTTGAAGTCGCAGCGAACCAGCACGCGCTTGCCAGCGTAGTTTTCATCGTCAATGGTCTTTTTACCCAAACCCATAGTAAAAGCTCCTCTCGGTATTACACATTAGTTATGGGGACGTTTTGCGCCCAATACCCATATTATACGCATAAAAAGGAATTTGCGCAAGTGTTTTTGATATATTTTTAACCAATGGTTCACATCTTCCCGGCTATTGACGGCACGGGCCGGGTGTGGTAGGATAAGGGCAAATATCGTGTTTTCGTTTTTCGTCAACTTTTCCCCGCTGTTACTGCCGTTTTGGGCCGGGCGGGACATTTTTTACAGGGAGGGTTAGTTTATGCTAACGCAATGTTTATCCGGTATCCTTATCCCCTTTGCCGGTACTGCGCTGGGATCCGCCTGCGTATTTTTCATGAAAAAAACGCTGCACGAAGGTGTGCAGCGCGCTTTAACCGGCTTTGCCGCCGGGGTCATGGTAGCGGCGTCGATCTGGAGCTTGCTCATCCCGGCCATGGAGCAGTCCGAAAGCATGGGGCGGCTGGCGTTTGTCCCTGCCGCCGTCGGCTTTTGGCTGGGTATCGGCTTTTTGCTGCTGCTGGATATGGCGGTGCCTCATCTGCACCAGGGTGCCGACACGCCCGAAGGCCCCCGCAGCGGCTTTTCCCGCACCACGATGCTGGTGCTGGCCGTCACGCTGCACAACATCCCCGAGGGCATGGCCGTCGGCGTGGTGTACGCGGGTTACTTAACGGGCAGTGCGTCTATCACGGCGATGGGTGCGCTGGTGCTGTCCCTGGGCATCGCCATCCAGAACTTCCCCGAGGGCGCTATCATTTCGATGCCTCTGAAAGCCGAGGGCATGAGCCGCGGCCGGGCGTTCTGGGCGGGTACGCTGTCCGGCGCTGTGGAGCCGGTGGGCGCACTGTTTACCATCTGGGCCGCCGGGCTGGTGGTGCCTGCCCTGCCCTACCTGCTCAGCTTTGCCGCCGGGGCCATGATCTACGTCGTGGTCGAGGAGCTGATCCCCGAAATGTCCCAGGGCGAGCACTCCAACGTCGGCACCATCTGCTTTGCGCTGGGATTCAGCGTGATGATGGCGCTGGACGTGGCGCTGGGGTGATTTTTACCCATTTGGGTTGATAATTTTTTCTATCACGAAGTTACCATGTATTAAATAATGTCTCGCCGTGGTGCATCAGATAAATGGTTTTTATCTTGGCTGACTCCTTTTGTCTTATGGAGTAGCTTCCGTTCCGCGCCCCCCTGCGGAAGCAATTCGTTTATTTCTCCAGCATCGATACAAAATAGAACTTTTTATCAATCAAATTGCCAATCAAACCAGCGGTCCGTCCATAGGTCAGCGCCGCCACAATTGTGCCAACACCAACGCCTTTCAGCGTGCCGGTACCCACCACCGTAAGAACCGCCGCTACCGTAACACAGGTCAGATCCATGGTGGTCTTTACCTTCGGGTAAGGCTTTTTAATGATCTCCGCCAGATCGCGGGCAAACAGATCCGTCGGGATGATCGGCAGCTTGCACCGGTTGGACAGCGCAATGCCCAGCGCGATGACCGGGCAGCTGGCCGCAAAGTAGAAGATGCGCCAGCCCCAGCTGTAGGGCAGGCAGGGCAGCCACGCGCCGAACACATCCAGCAGCTTGCCGAAGAAAAAGCCCGCCACAAAGCTGAACAGGTACGACGGCACAAACCGCTTGCGCAGCACCATCAACGTAATGACCAGCACGCCCTGGAACAGGTACGTCCAGGTGCCCAGCGTCAAAAACGGGAACACCAGCGACACCGCATACGGGAAGCTGGACACCGGCGAAATGCCCAGCCCCGCATACACCGTCACGGCCACCGCAAAGCTGTTGATGAGCACGGCCAGCACCAGCGCCAACTCGCCCCGCACCACAATTTTATCCTTCATTTCCATTTCCTCATCCTCCATACATAAATCACATACCCACTATACGCCGTTTTTGGGGGCAAGGCAAGCGTTATCTGTTTGTCAATACGCCAGGCCTCATTTTCAAACAGAACGTCCAGTATACAACACTATGTTGCTTTTCTGTTCAGTTTGCCGTATAATATCTACATTACATCAGGAAAGGACTTTTCCCCTATGACGGCACCCAAAACCGACCGCCGCATCCTGCGTACCCGTGCCCTGCTGCGCCAGGCCCTGGCCGAGCTGATGCAGGAGAAAAACGCCGGCGACATCACCGTAAAAGAGCTGGTCGCCCACGCCAACGTGAACCGTTCCACCTTTTACCTGCACTACACCGACATTGACCAGATGCTGGCTTCCGTCGAGGCAGAACTGCTGGAACGCATTGAGGCGTCCGTGCAGGCACACCCCATCGACCCGCACCAGGCGCAGATCTTCCCGCTGGTGGGAGATCTGTTTGCCCTGATGGCCGAAAACCGCGAGATCTGCGCCGCGCTGCTGGGTCCCCACGGCGACATGGCGTTTTTGCTGCAGATCGAAGCCATCCTCTCCCGCTACAGCCTGCAGGTGCTGTCCGATGCCTACCCGGATCGCCGGGCCGATCTGGACAGCGGGTATTCCTTTTGCCTGTCTGGCTGCGTGGGGCTTATCAAAAACTGGCTCCAGGCCGAGGAACCCGTCCCGCCCGAGGTGATGGCCCAACGCACCTATCGGCTGATCCACAACGCCATGCGCGGCCTGTGCCCGGGGGTGGAAGCATGAAGAAAAAACTGCAGCCCGCCATCACCCTGCTGCAGCAGTACATGGCCCAGGACATGACGGTCTACGCCGGGCACGCCACGCTTTTCCTGCTCACAGCGTTTTTTCCGCTGCTGATGTGGCTGCTGGTGGTGGTCAACACCCTGCCGGGCTTTACGGTGGACAGCGTAGTCGAGCTGTTTTTTCGTTTTCTTCCGGATATTCCGGTCATTCGTGATACCATCGCCAGCCTTATCACAAGCATGAACGAGAACTCCAACACCTTTGTGGCATCGCTGGCCGTTATTACCACGCTGGTGTCGGCGTCCAGCGGCATGGCAGCCATCCAGAAGGGCCTGCAAAAGTTGACCCCCGGCTCCCGCCGCACGATGCTTGACCGGCTGTGGGCGGTGGTGTACACCTTCGCGTTTTTGTGGCTGCTGCTGATCGTGCTGTTCTGCCAGAACCTCAGCCCCCTGCTGCATTGGGCGTTGAACCTGCTGCCCTGGCTGTCCCAGAGCCATCTGTTTCTCAGGCTGCACAGTTTGGTCAGCTTCAGCGCACTGGCGGCCTTCGGGCTGTCCATCCTGACTTTTGTGCTGATCTACACCTTCGTGCCGGGCGGCCGCCGCCGTATGCGGGACCAGCTGCCCGGGGCGCTGTTTACGGCTGTTGTCTGGTTCGTTTTCTCCTCGATCTTCACCTATTATATTCGCACGTCCTGGAAGCTGTCCTACATTTACGGCTCCCTGACCTCGATCATCCTAGTCATCCTGTGGCTGAATGTCAGCATCAACGTGATGTTCCTGGGCGCGGGCATCAATGGCATGCGCGCCTGCAGCCGCCGCAACGGTTGACCCGCGCTGCACGACGTGTTACACTGGATACAACCCTCTACATTTATAGTTTAATAAGGAAAGCTGGAGAAAACCATGAAAACGGAACGTCCTACTGTGCGCCGTGTCCTGGGTATGGTGATCGGCATCGTCATCATCTCGCTGGGCATTGCCATCTTCAAGCAATCCCACCTGGGCAATGATTCCATCACGGCCCTGAACATCCGCCTGTCCGAGCTGCTGGGCATCTCGCTGGGTGTGCAGAACATCTGCACCAATCTGGTGTTCTTGGTAGTGGAATTCATCTGGGGCCGCAAGTACATTGGCCTGGGCACCCTGGTCAACGGCCTGGGCTGCGGGTTCATCATCACTTTTTTCTACGACATCATTGCGGGCTGGTTCGGCCCGGCCGAGCAGCTGCCCATCCAGCTGCTGTGGGTCGTGGTCGCCGTGCCTGTCACAGCGTTTGGCTGCTCGCTGTACCAGACGGCCGACCTGGGCGTTGCACCTTACGATTCGCTGGCTCTGGCCCTGCAGGACCACCTGCACAAGCCTTACTTCGGCTGCCGCGTCTTTACCGATGCACTCTGTGCAGTCATCACCTTCCTGCTGGGCGGCCTGGTCGGCATCGGCACCCTGGTCTGTGCCTTCGGTCTTGGCCCTTTCATCCAGTTCTTCAACGGCGCGTTCTCTGAGAAGGTTTTGCAATATAAACCTGTGGAGACGGCGTAAAATTTTTATATCTGCTTTACCGGGCGTCACCACCATGCGGTGACGCCCTTTTTTAACAGCTTCTAGCCGTTATGCGTACTCTTTTGTGACCAAAAAAGGTAGGCCTAACGGGTGCAACCCATTATAAAAGGCCCTGCCGCAAGGTAGGCAGGGCCGGATAACCGCACAAATATAATCACATAACTCGTTCAAACACCGCAATCACCATCGGCATCGTTACAATCGACAACAACGTCGTCAACACATACAACGCCCCCGATTCCTCCATATCGCGGTCATACAACTGTACCATCGAGTTCAGCGCCGAACATACCGGCGTAATGCCGGACAAAAACACTGTCATCAAAATCGCCTTGCCGTCTGGGATCCAGGTCTGCGCTTTCAGCAGCCATAACAGCCCCAGCGTCACCATCGGGTACAAAATCAAACGCAAAAACACGGTCAAATAATATCGCGGCGTAAGCACCAGCTTTTTCAGCGGGCTGGACGCGATTGCCATACCCGCCAGCAGCATGCCCAGCGGGCCGATCATATTGCCCACGCTGGAGATGGTCGTCACCAGCCCCGCCGGCAGCGTGATGTGCAGCGCAAACAGCAGCGCCGCCGCCACAATGGCGATCAGGTTCAGGTTCGTCACGATTTTTTTCAGGTCAATGCCCTTGTCGCCCCGCAGCACCGTGCAGCAATGGGTCCACAGCAGCACCAGCTGCACAATGATGAACCCGCAGGAATACACCACATACTCGCTGCCAAGCGTAGCCTGCAGCAGCGGGATGACTAACGCCGACGCGTTGGAATAAATCACAGCACACCGCTCAATTACATCCAGTTTCAGCGGCTTTTTCAGCAGTGCCGTCAGCGCCAAAAACAGCAGGTGCATGATGCCCGCCACCACAAACGAATACGCAATGCCGGTGCGCACCTCCGGCGTGTTGTCGATCTGGAACGCGTTCAGGATCATGCACGGCATGACCAGATACACCATGATGACCGACAGCACCCGGCTGTCCTCAGGCTTCAGCAGCCCGACCCGGACCACCAGATACCCCATCATCAAAATCAGAAACAGCTGCGCGATTTTTTCCGCCAGCAGGATACTGATCGACATACTTTCATCCCCCTCATTTCTCCTGCCATACTACCACAATTTGCCGCGCCGCGCAAGCGCCACAAAAAAAGGGAAAGGCCTCAGTCCTTCCCTTTAACGTTATTCGGTTTCGCTCACGGGTACTGCGGCATCCGGCTCCGCGCAAGGCTCCTGCTCTGCGCCATAAAAGCCGCAGCCATGCTTGCCATGCTGCTTTACGTGGTACAGCGCGTGGTCGGCATCCTTAAAGATGCTCTCCCCCGAGTCTTGCCGGTCGGAAAACGCCACGCCCACGCTCAGCGAGACAGGCGGCAGCCCGTCGGCCGGGTTTCTCAGCAGATCGTTGGCCATGTCGATTTTTTCTTTAATAGTGTAGGTCAGGTCGGTGGTCATATCCACCATAATGACCGCAAACTCGTCGCCGCCGATGCGGCAGACATAGTCAATGCTGCGGAACGCTTTCTGCAGCAGGGATGCCACCTTTTTCAAAATTTCATCGCCCACCGCATGGCCGTAGGTGTCGTTGACAATCTTGAAGCTGTCCACATCGCAGATGATCATGGCAAAGTCGGACTGCCCCTTCTCGTAAATGGACAAAATCTTCTCAAACGACCCGCGATTCAGCGCATCGGTCAGTGCGTCATGCTCGGCCTCATGACGGATGAGCTTCTGCGTCTCCTGGTTTTCCAGGTAGACTTTGTTGTAGGTCACGGCCAGGTTTTGCAGCTCCGCCGCGCCCACCACCGGAAAGATCTCCCCGTTCTGGATGCTTTTGCCGTACAGCAGCAGCGGCTTTACGATTAAATGCTGCATGATGGCGCACATCATCAGCACCATCAAAATCAACGCCACTACGCTGATCTCAAACTTCAGATAAATGTTGCTGAACACCGTTGCTGCGTTGTTTTGGCGGTTCTTCGTCTGGTCGATCAGGCTTTGGGTGCAGTCCGCAACATTGTCGTTGATGTTCTCTCGCAGCGTCTGGTACTGGTCGTTGCAAACCAGCTGCTGTGCCTTGCGGATCTTCTCGCTGTCGGTCATCCGCTGGTCGCTCTCGTGCAGCGCCACCGCCCGGATGGCCTCCGGCCAGCTTTCCTCGTCCGCAATGTAGGCCTCGGCCGCCAGCCGCATGGCATAACGGTCGGTATAGCTCAGATTTTTGGTGCTGTTCAGCGCAGTTTTCAGTGATTCCAACGACGTTGTTCCGTCAAATTTCTGTTCTAAATAGGCGAACGCCTTCTCCTGGCGCTGGGTCACGTCCTTGTCCTCAAAGTAAAGGTCCATGTACTCTCGCTGCCCGGTCACCACAAACAGCCGCACCTGCTCGGCCAGATAATCCGATGCCGCCTGCAGCTCACTTGCCTGGTTTTCGCACTCAATATATTCATCCGTGGCGGTCTGCAACGCCGCAAACTGCTGCGTGCACTCAGACGAAACAAACACAAGCAGGATGCCCAGCAGAATGGTCACCGCAATGCTCCCAATACTGACCCGTTCGATCCGTATTTTCTTCACACGCGCTCAACTCCCGCACAAAATGCGCATCGTTATACCGCAGCATTTTGTTAAAATTGTCGATATTTTTATTATAGAGAGTTTATTGTTAGATTGCAAGACAATTTTCGACATGATTGCGCAGTGTTTTACGGCTGCTGCCGCCCCGCTTTGGACGATTCGCTCTTGCAAAATGGCGTGGTTCGCGTTATGCTGGCTGTATAACAAAGTAAAAGGGAGCACCTGCTATGAATGTTACCGTATATTTAGGCGCCAATTATGGCACAGACCCCGCCCTGCAAACTACCGTGGCCGAGCTGGGGCAATGGATCGGCAAAAGCGGCCACACGCTGGTCTACGGCGGCTCCGCCAGCGGCCTGATGGGCGTGCTGGCCCGCAGCGTAATGGCCGCCGGCGGTCCCGTGATCGGCGTAGAACCGCAGTTTTTTATTGATGAAGGCTACGAGCTGGACGGCCTGACGCAGTTGATCGTCACACAGGACATGACCGAGCGCAAAGCCAAAATGATCGAGCTGGGCGATGCTTTTATCGCGTTCCCAGGCGGTACCGGCACACTGGAGGAGATCACAGAGGTCATGTCGAAAGTGTCCCTCAAGCACCTGGATGCCCCCTGCATCCTCTACAACCTCAACAACTATTACGACAGCCTGAAAGCCCTGCTGGACCACATGATCGAAACCGGCCTCTCCACCCCCGCCCGCCAGGAGGGCATCTACTTTGCCGCTGATTTGGCGGAGATCAAGCAGATTCTGGAGAAAGCATAAACGATGCTATCACCTTTTGAAGGCTCCCCTCGAGGGGAGTTTTCGCCGCAAGCGGGTGAGGGGTGACCCAAATATCGCCCGCTTCTTATCTTATATGTAGGGGGCGGCGGCCCCGACACCCCGCTTGGCCACTTTTGCCATTCGTTTCCTTACTATCGTAGGGAGGGGTCTTGCCCCCTCCTTCTTCCCCCAATTTTGAGGTATATCATGAAACGACCCATCACAACACTCTTTATGCTAATGTCCGTCGACGGAAAAATCAGCACCAGCGCAACCGATAAATTTGGTGTAGACAAAGATTTCCCCAAAATTGCCGGGGTTCGCTTTATTTAATTGCAATGTAGTCTTAGCGCTTATTTGAGGTATTCATATGAAGAAATGTAAATACTGTGGGAATGAACTAAACAGCAATTCTGAATTTTGTAGCAACAAGTGCGAAAGCAGCTATAAAGAAGCTGTGGAAAAGGATAATCCCAAAATCAAGTATTTTATTTTGGGCATCGCTTTAGGTTTTTTCATTATACTTTATGGTATCGCCCTAAGCAATCTTACCTCCGCAATTGGAATCGGAATTATAGTAATGGGTATTGATGTTGTCTTACTTCCATTTACTACTCCTGAAACAGCAGCACTTTTAGGATACCAAAAGTCAAAACTTGTAGGGAGATTATTAGGCATACTACTTATTGCTGTTGGAATATGGGTAGGTTTTATCTAACACTCAATAAAAAGTAAAAGGCAGGCGTTATGAACTACATCCCATTTGTTAGACAGTATGATATACTATCTAACAAGTGGGGTGTTTTGCTATGC
>ERZ1026874.699-NODE-699-length-19892-cov-9.625800_pt1 | contig 19892 bp, 9 predicted proteins | sample MGYA00380167_ERZ1026874 | MGnify/ENA primary metagenome ERZ1026874 (study PRJEB33269, sample SAMEA4719803) | human gut metagenome | biome: human-associated habitat; feature: organic feature; material: feces | place: Cameroon | collected 2013-10 ...
GAGATGTTTCCATTGAAAACTGTGATGTGACAGGAAAAGTCAGTGTTTCGAATATCAATGATCGCACTGGTGGGTTTGTCGGTTATACAGAAGGCGTAACACAGTATGACGGATTGTCAAAAGCTCTTGGAGTAACGGTGGATGCATTATCATCATTGTTAAATGCAATTCCGGGACTTGGACTAGGAGATTTGATTACAATTCTTTTGGACAATGCATTGCCGGTTGGTAGCTTAATTCCTACTGGATACAAAAATGTAAATATCAAAAACTGTCATGTAGAGAGTCTGGAAGGAACTATCGGAGCTGCGGATAAAGATTATGCTGGTGGTTTCGTTGGACAGCAGGTAGGAACAAGAATCTTTGACTGCTCCGTGAAAAACAGTAGTTATTCTGTAACGGCAAAAGAATACGGCGGAGGATTTGCAGGAATCAGCAGAGATGCAGAAATCCGAGGTTTGTTAAGTGATGTAGGTGTTGAACTTATTCGAGTAATGCAGCCACAGAGTATCTTGTTAAATTGCAATCTGACAGGATGTAATGTCTCAGTATCTGGTGAAAATTATCAAGGTGGTATCGTAGGAGCACAGACCAATAGCTATGCAGTCAACTGTGGAGTGAGCGGAAGCATTGCAGTTAAAGCAAGCGGAAGTTATGCCGGTGGTGTGAGTGGTATTTCAACAGTTGGATGGATTACAAACCTTGGAAATAAAGAAGTTAAGGATGCAAGCCTTTTAGCAACAGTGAAAGACTTGTTGACGGGGCTTTTGTCGAGTGATCCGGAAAAAGCAGGTATGCTTCTGTCACTCGTAGGAATTGCACCATCAGCAATCCTTGGATGTAACATGGATTGTTCATCAGTTTCAGTTGAGGCTGGTAAGAGTTATTCCGGTGGTATTCTTGGTGGCGGTGATGGCGTCTATATTGCAGAATCCAGTTTCGAATATTTAAATAAACTTCCGTATTGGAAACATGGCGGAGGGGATGCGAGCAGTGTATCCCAAAGAGATAATGTGCTCACAGGATTAAAAACAGTTACGGCAGGTGAAAATCGTGCCGGAGGTATTGCCGGAAGTGTAACAACAGCAAATGTCACAGGACTTTTAAATAATACGCTTGGAATCGGAAACTTCCTTGGATTTACTGTGCATCATGTAACTGTGACGGGAGTAAATGATGGATATACAGTTGAAGCAAAAGAAAATTATGCCGGTGGAGCGCTTGGCGAGGCCGTTGGTGGAGATGTGGATACTGTAATATTAAACCAGGTAAAATCTGTTACGGCAAAAAACAGAGTCGGTGGTTTTATCGGTTGTGCAGGTCCGGGAGATCTGGCAGGTGGAAACGGACTGACTTTGAACTTGCTGGGACTTAATCACTTGCTGAACGTAGAAAATCTGCTTTCAGTGGCAGAAGGTGTCAGAGTTAAAATCAACGAAGCTCATGTAAATGGCATCGCAGGGGGCATGACTGTAGAAGCAACAGGTGCAAATTCCAACGGCGAAGTAGTGGATTATACAGCGGGTGGTTTCATCGGAAAGAGTAACAGCTGTGAGATCATTAAGTCCGATGTGAAAAATTTAAAAGAAGTAACAGCAAATGATAAAGACGGTTTTGCAGGAGGATTTGTAGGTTCTTCACAGACCGGAGGTCTTGCAGATGTAGCTGGTGAAGCGGATGTCAAGGCTTTGTTAAATGCAAATAAGTTGTTAGGTGCTGTCAAGTACTTGCTTCCTTCTTATACAGAGTGCACGGTTACTTATGTTGATAAAGGCGGAGTTGCTGCAGATACAGCTGGCGGTTTTGTCGGAAACTTCCAGAGTGGAACGGTTAACAACCAGGGCGCAGGAGAAGGTAACTATTATTCTGTATATAATCTTGACCATGTAAACGGGCAATCTTATGCCGGAGGCTTTGGTGGAAATGTTTACTCCGGAGCATTGGCAGATGCCGGAGGTGGAATCAGCATTCTTGGAGGAATCACAGGTCTGAATATTAATGTTGGCGATTTGCTGAATCTGATCAATGCCTACATTCCATATGTACAGTATGCAGGAGTCAAGTCAGACAACGGATTTACTGTTACTGCCAACAAAACGAAAACAGACGATAGCAATTCCGGAAGTGCCGGAGGATTTATTGGGTACGGAAGCGGTGTACAGATAAGCCACTGTGATGTTACGAATCTGAAACATACAAGTGTAACAGAACCAAAGAAAGGTTTGGAGGACACAGATGGTTCCACCTATTTTTATGATGTAGAGAGCCAGTATGCAGTAACCGGTGCCAGATATGCAGGTGGATATATCGGATATATGGATATTGGTTCTGCAGCTTCCGTTGGAAAAGGTTTGAGTGTACTTGGTACATCGATAGGAATCAATGATGTGCTGGATGCTTTGAATGTCGTTGTTTCTACAATAGAACATTCTGATGTTAATGGAAATCCGGGAGGATTTGCAGTAAAAGCATCTGATGCGTCAGCGAAGGATGTCCTTGGAGATGCCGGAGGCTTTGCCGGGAAAATTTCCGGTGGACACATTCAGGATTCCAACGCAAATAACTTCTCCTATATCATCGGACAGATTACAGCCGGTGGCTATGTAGGAGATCTGGAACCGGGAAATGTGGCAAATGTTCTTGGAGACGCAAGTATTTTAGGCGGAATTGTAAATGTAGAAAGTGCATTAGCATCTGTTGCAGAGGATTTTGTTCCAACAATCAGAAACAGCTCCACAACCTGTATTCCCTGCGGTGGTGCAGTTCGTGCAGCTGCGGCGTCCACAACACAGGTACAACGAGGTATGGCCGGCGGTTATGCAGGACATAATGAGGGCGGTCACATCTGGGGAAACAATACAAAGAAGTGGAAAGGGAAAGAATATACCGGACCGCTCAGTACCTGTCAGGCAGTTCGGATCCGTTCTGTATATGGAGAAGAGATTGCAGGTGGTTTTACAGGACTGATGGAGTCAGCAGATACTGCAAGTACCGGAAACCTGTCCTTATTATGGGGACTGGTAAAAGCAGATAATATCCTGGGAGCGCTTAGTGTTGTCTATCCGACGGAAGAAAATACGGCAGTTTACGGTCCACTTGCCCTGATGGATTACGAAACCTGGAATAAATGGGTGGAGTTTGTCGGTAAATACGGCGGTTACGGAAGTGATCTTGCTGTAAATGGAACAGTGACCAGCCAGGCAGAACTGGATGCAATCATTGGAAAGTATGCTTACGGATATAATGTCGTAGCAGGAAGAGTAAATTACCGGGATGAGATAAAACTGGCAAATGGCGGAGCAGCCGGTGGTTATGTGGGCTCCATGCAGACCGGAACCATTACAAATGGACAGGCTTATCAGGCGAAGACGATAAAAGGAATCCGATGCGCCGGAGGCTTTGCAGGAGAAATGATAAACGGCGGCGCAGCTGACCTTGGCGGTGTGGATATCCTCGGTCTGGATCTGCAGCTGGGGCAAATGCTCAAAGTATTGGAAGTATTTGTGCCGGTGATCAAAAAATCTTCTGTTGAGGGCTACCAGAGTGGATTAGTTGTTCAGTCAGAAGGAATCAATGACAAGGATGCCTGTGGTTATGCAGGAGGTTATGTAGGAAAGCTGATCGGTGGGCAGATCTGGGGAGAAAGCAATGCGCACTGCCAGGTTACAAAGCTGCGACGAGTTGACGGAAGAAGCTATGTCGGTGGATTTGTTGGAAGCTCAAAACCGGGAAGCGTAGCAACCGTGGATCCAACCGCCGGGGAAAAATTATTTTTAAGCAAATTATTAGAGAAACTACTGGATGCTCCTGAAAAATTGATAGAAGTCATGAATGCCACCGTAGCAACGATCCGCTATGCAGATGTCATTTCCTGGGATGACTGGGGAATTATCGTAAACGGAACTTATTCAGGCGGAGGCAGCACCACTTCCTACGCAAAAGCAGTCGGAGGCTTCGCCGGAAGTCTGGTTGGAACTGTACTTGGGAAAAAAGATACCGCAGAAGCAGGAATTTCTGCACAGGGAATCCGTTCCGTTATCGCCGGGGAATATGCCGGAGGCTTCTTTGGAATAGCGGATGTCGATGCCGGAGTGCAGGTTTCAGGAAAGACAGAGACTCAATTATTCAAATATCTGCTTCAGCTTGGGCGTACCGATGTCTTAGATGCATTCCGTACTTATGTATATGATGGATCTGTAAGCGGAAGTGCAGATGCCGGCTTAAGTGTAAGCGCACATACAGCTGTGAAAAGTGGACAGAATGACGCGGTGACATACAGCGGAACAGCCGGAGGCTTTGGAGGTTCTTTATTAAACAGCTCTGTTAAAAACAGCAGTGTTACAAAGCTTTCTAATGTAACCGGACGAAACAGCACCGGAGGCTTTATCGGTTATTCCGGAAAAAGTGGTGTTGTGGATTTGAACAAAATCGATGTTCTTGGCGATAATAATTGGCAGCTTCTTGGAGGAGCAGCAGGTGTCCTGGATGTATTCGGTTCCCATATTGAGGACAGCAGTGCAGCCGGAGTGGATGGCGGTTATACCGTACAGAGCAGTGGAGGCGAGGAACAGATTGCCGGAGGCTTTATCGGCTATGCGAATCTGGCGAGAATGTCAGGCTGTATAGCCGGAGACAGTACTATTCAGGCAAATGGCCTCAAACAGGTCGCATCCGGGGGAACAGCCGGAGGCTTTGCAGGAAGAACAAGCTACGAATACCTTGGAAATATAGATTTGGATTCCACATTAGTGAACGCACTGCTTACCATTTTAAATCAACTGGTGAAAGCACTCTATCTGGATAAGCTTCAGGCAGTTAATCTGTTGAATATTAATCTGGGAATTATTCAGATTAAGGCAGCCTATGAAGGTGATTTGCTGAGTGTCAATCTGTTAGGATTAAAGATCTCTGTGGGCTTATCCAAGGCTTCTACAGAGAATCAACAGCAGACAGATTTTGCGATTATTAAAATCGGAGATTCTACGATCAAGCTTCCCTGTGATTCCAATGGAATCAAACAGGATGATGATACAAAGTCCAATATCAGTATCAGCCTGATCAAAGCAAACCGAACGAAAATCACGGACAGCAATGTTTATGGTATCAGCTATGGATATGACGTCTATGCCGGTGGAGCCGGAAATGATAAAGATGGTTCTGCAGAAGATGGACGAAGCGGCGGTTTTGTTGGATTCAATAACGAAGGTCTTCTACAGAACAACAACATGTATTACTGTGACGTGGTTCGTGGAACACCAAAGCTGGTCGGACCTTTCAGCGGAGAAAGCAAACTAAATTCTTCCTATTCTTTCAATACAAAAGAGAAGGTCGAAGGAGAGCAGAACAACTACCGTATTTACAGAAAGCTGGATACGGCACTGGATCAGATCAAAAAGAATTCAGAAAAGTTAAATCTCAGCTATGAAAAGGATGCTTCCACTGGATGGGATATTTACACGCTGGGTCATATGAATTCGGTAAAAAGCTATGATGCGTTGCAAAATGCAAAACTGACAGATGAAACAGCGTCTGCGACAGCAGAACTGAAAGCTTATGAATCGACGGCGAAAGCAGTATTGATGTCAGATACCAAAACAACATTGAACACAGGAGAAAGTGATACTCCGGAACCGTCCGAGTCACAGGATCCGTGTAAGGAGCACATCAGGCTGACGATCAATAAGATCTGGAAGGATTTCAATAATTTTGATCAAAAACGACCAGGTCGTATCACGGTAACCATATCACGTACCTGGACAGACAAGACGGGAAAAGAAACGACAGAAACAGTTCCGGGCTACGAGAGTTACATCATAAACGGTTCCATCGAGGAATCCAAATGGCAAGAGGTGGTAAAAAAGCTTCCGGCCTATAAGGCAGATGGAGAGAACATATATTATTACACCTATTCGGTTACCGAAGCAAAAATAGATGGTTATACGCCGAAGATAAAGACATCGGAGGATGGATTTACCTTCACGATAATCAACAGCCATTTCCCGGGTCTTCCGGATACCGGAGGATATGGAAGATATTTTATTTATCTGATAGCTATTCTGCTTTTCCTGATATATTTCATCATGAGATATAAAAAGTGCAGGGAAAACAAAAGGCGGAAAAACTATAAAGCAAAAAAAACCTCAAAGAAAAGGAGAAAAAGGCATGAAAAGAATGAAAAAAATCATTGTACTGCTGCTGGCAGCAATGATGACAATGGCAATGACGATCACAGCATTTGCCGAAGAAGGTACAGCAGTAACCGCAGGGGTAGAACCAGCGGCAGCAGGAACAGGAACAAACACACTTACTGTTAATGTGAAATCAACAGAACCAGCACAGGATCTGAAAGGTCAGACCATTAATCTGTACAAATTATTTGATGTGACAGAGTCAGGCGAAGGACAGAACAAGAACTATGCTTATACAGTAAATGAGACTTATAAGAAAACATTGGCAACTGTATTAAATATCGCTGAAACTTCTAAAGATGAAGATTTTGCAGCTGCAGTTACTAAACTTGGATCTGATAACGCTACTGAAGTACAGAATTTTGCAAATACTTTTACTACAAAAGCTTTGGAAGAAAAGTTAGCAGTAACAGCAACTTCTGGAAAAATCACAGAGAGCAAAACATCTTATGATTTTACAAGATTAGATGCTGGTTACTATCTTGTATATGTAACAGGTGGAAAAGAGATTCAGTCTTCTTTAGTTACAGTTGATGAGACAACAACTACAGTAAACTTAAAAACAGAAGCACCAAGTATTACAAAAACAGTAGATAAAGAAACAGCAGAAATCGGTCAGGTAGTAACATATACAGTAACAGGTTCAATCCCGGATACAACAGGATATGCAGACTATGTGTATAAAATCCACGATGAATTATCAACAGGTCTTGATTTTGTAAATGATGCAACAGGAACAGCTTGTGAAGGAAACAGTGTAAAAGTTACAGTAGCATTTACAGGTGCAACAGATGCTAGTACAGCACCTACAACAGCAACAATTGACACAGATAACAGTAAAAAAATGAGTCTTGACCTTTCTGCATGGGTAAGAGATAACCAGACAAACAAAGGAAAAGAATTCACTGTTACATATTATGCAAAAGTAAATAAAGATGCAGAAGTAACAAATAACAACAAGGCTTCATTAGAGTACGGAAACAATCCAAGCGATACAACAACTACAACACCAAGTGAAGCAAAAACAAATACTTATCCATTAGATATCAACAAGATTAAAAAAGGATCTGAAGAAAAGTTAGCAGGTGCAAAATTTAGATTATATTTAAGCGAAACTGATGCTAAAGCAAATGATGAATCAAAAGCGATTAAAGTATCTCCTGTAGTTGCAGGCGTTGCAGGTAACTATGTGGTAGATCCAGCTTCTACTACTACAGAATTTGAATCTGCAAAATCAATTGATGGAAAAAATTATAACCTTCACGTTAACGGTCTTGCAGCAAGAGATTACTGGTTAGTAGAGACCAAAGCTCCAGAAGGATTCAACAAGTTGACAGATCCAATCAAAGTTACAATCACAAAAGATGGCGATGCAAATTGGACTGTTAAGAAAAATGATGTATCAGAAGACGACAAAATCATCGACATCGAAAACAGCACAGGTTCACTTCTTCCATCTACTGGTGGACGTGGAACCATTGTATTTGCTGTAATCGCAGCTCTTCTGGTATTCGGTGTAGCAGTAAGCTTTATCCGTGATAAAAGAAAAGAAGCAAAATAATTTTACCAGAGATATACATTAGTATTTAAGGAATAGGCGGTTATCTTCCTCGGAAGGTAACCGCAATTCCAAGGATAACAACAGGGAGAATGAAATGAAAAGTAAGAAGAAAAAGAAAATAACAATAAAGGATATCCTTCGCTTGATTGTGCTTTTGGTTGCATTCTCCGTATTGTTATATCCCACGTTCAGTAGTTATCTGAACGAAAAGAATGGTTCCAAAGTGGTGTCCTATTATGATGAGGAAAGTGTAAAGCTAAGCAAAGCAGAAAAAGAGCAGATGCTGGAAGCTGCGAGAGCATACAATCAGGAAATGCTGGGAAATATTGATCTCATTGATCCGTTTTCGCAGGAGAATACGGAAATTGATGAACGGTATCAGAGTTTATTGAATCCGGATGGAACAGGAATGATGGGATATATCCGGATTCCCAAGATTAATATAGAGCTTCCGATTTATCATGGAACAAGTGAAGCAGTTCTGCAGGCGGGAGTCGGCCATTTTTGGGGGACTTCTCTTCCGGTTGGAGGGGAAAGTACCCATACGGTATTAACCGGTCACAGAGGATTGCCCACCAAAACACTTTTTACCAATATGGATAAGTTGGAGGAAGGGGATATATTCTATATCAAGGTTTTAGATGAAACTCTGGCATACCAAATAGATCAGATCTTAACTGTTTTGCCGGAGGAGACAGATGCGTTAGCTATTGAACCTGGCAAAGACTATGCAACGCTTGTCACTTGTACTCCATATGCGATCAATACACACAGACTCCTGGTACGTGGACATCGGATCCCATACGAGGAAGCAACGGTGCAGGAGCCGGATGTAAATGTGAAACCGGAATTATCCTTTACTGCTAAAGTGTTGATCATAACTGTCATCGTTATTTTCATAGGATTGATTTTAACTGTGACTTACAGTATGAGGGATAGAAAAAGGAGAAAAATAAGGTGATAAAAAAGATAAAAAGTATTCCCATTCTTTTCCTGATCACACTTATTCTTTTCGGCAGTTTTGTAGATGTTTCAACGATTCATGCTGAGGCTGGAACCAGAAAAGGAAGTATTCAGATTATTTATAAGGGGAGAAATCATTCAGACGAAGAAGTGATTCTTTCCGGAGCAAAATTTGCAATATTTCCGATTCAATATAAGAAAAACGATGAATGGATCTGGCAAAATGGTTTTGAAAATTCAGGAGTGTCACTGGGAGACACAAGTGCAGAAGCAAGAGAAAAACAAGCGAAAGATTTATTTGGGTATGCAGAAAAAAGAAATATTTCCGGAATCACGCAAACAACAGATGACCTGGGGCATGCAAGTTTTGTTGAGTTAGAGGAAGGAATTTATCTTATTGCGCAAATTGGTAATGTGGAATGTGGTACAGATAAATTTGAATCTGCCCCCTTTCTGGTGAATATTCCATCTGAAATCAATGGAGAAGCAGAATATGATGTAGTGATAGAACCAAAAGGGGAATGGGTTTCTCATGTAAAGCCGCCTGTTACACCGACAAATCCAGATAAGCCAACTCCAGCAGATCCGGCACCAACGGAGCCAACACCAGCGAAACCGGATATACCTGACCATATTCGGAAAATAATCGATATTGTGAAGACTGGTGATACCACCAATATAATTCCCTGGGTCTTGATTGCAATTGGCAGTCTTGCGGTAATTATTGTACTTTATAGGAAACGAAAAGGAAAATAGTGTTGTCCTTTCTTTGACTGCCGAAAGGATTATAGTTGGCAGATCGGTTGAAAAGAGAATAAGTGTATAAGTGCAGAGACCGGAATTAACAATATTACATTCGAGTCTATTGTTGATTATGTGATTCTTATAAGCTTTATGATGAAACTATTAGAGTGTCCAAAGAAGAAAATTATGGCATTTATTCGTTTGTTCGAAAAGGACTGTGAAGAACTTAGGGGAAAGGTTTCTACATCCATTTTCAACACAGTTGTGTATACAGATACCAGAACGAAGTTGAATTTATTGAAAAAATATTTGTAGAGAGTTCAAAAATATTTGTGGAGAATTCAAAAGTTCTATTGCATAAAAATTTTCATTATGGCATAATATATTATAGAATTGCGGCGGACGTCTGCGGACTATGCCTAAGGGAGTTGGATGCGTCCAGCTTCCTTTTTTACTTTTTAGCAAATTTACATCTTTTTCGCCCATGTTATATTAGTACATAGGTGGACGGAAAATGATGATTTTCGTGATACGAATCTGCAACATTTCAGCAGATCTATAAGAACGTCGGTGCATCTCAGGATGATGCAGAGAAATTTAATCCCAACTTTGGGCAATAGTTTACGGATTTGACGGGAAATAGTGCGCAATATTGCGCCTGTGCGCAGAAAAGGCGCCCGAAATGGAAATTTGGTAAAATTTACAAATTCTGGTATTATTGACAAATAAATTCTATGCTTTTATAATGAAACTACCCTTTAGCAGAAAGCATTTCAATTTTCAAATCAGCATTTTTTTCATTTTTAAAAGGCAGTGATCTGCCTTTTTCAAGGGCGATTCAAGCTGCTATACCTGTTGCTGTGCGCAACAGGAAACAGCTAAATTGCAGATCCCTACATCAAAGGACAACAATTGAATAAAAATTTATATTCTGTGAGGAAAAGCCATGAAGAAAGAGATCAGTCTGGCGGAAGCTGCGCAGGAGCTGCAATTGTCCAAGACAACCATATCCCGTGCACTTTCCGGAAAAGGAAGGATCGGGAAAGAGACGCAGGATCGTATTGCGCGTTTCCTTGAGGAACAAAACGCAGTGGTAAAAACCAGAAGTGGCATGGAGAAGAGCAAAAATATTGCAATCCTTTTTCCTTCCCATGCAATCGTTGCAGAAACCCCTTTCTTCCAGAACTGTCTGGACGGTGTTTATGCCTATTGCAGTCAGAAAGGGTATGATCTTTTCTATGTATCGGAAAAGAATGACGATCTTTCAAAATTAAAACAACTGTTGGATAGGAAGAAGGTAGACGGTTTTATTCTGACCCACTATCAACTGGGGAACAACCTGATTCAATACCTGCAGATGAAGAAGGTACCGTTTGTCCTTATCGGCTCCATTGACGATGATTCTGTGATCCAGGTGGACAGTGATCATAAAGCGGCAGGAATTGAACTGGCATCCATGTTATTGAGAAACGGGGAGAAGAACATAGCGTTGCTTTCGGCTGACAGCAATAATATGGTCAATCGGTACAGATGTGAAGGATTTCTGGGTGTGATCTGTCAAAAAGGAAGCAGTAATAACCAGGAACTGTTTTTTCAGAATGTGGATGGGCCTATGGAACTGGACCGGGCTGTTTTAAAAATCGTGGACAATAAGGCGGATTGTGCAGTGTGTACGGATGATGCCCTGTGTAAAAAGCTTGTTCGCAAGCTTCAGGAATATGGATGCCGGATACCAGAGGAGATCAGGGTCGCGTCCATGCACGACAGTATCCATATGGAAATGAACAATCCTCCAATTACGGCCATTCGGGTGGATGGTCATCAATTGGGATCAATAGCAGCAAAGGTTCTGATCGGAATGCTGGAAGGGAAAAAGATGCCGATTAAGAGTTGTGCTAATTACGAAATCCGCCTGAGACAATCGACAAAAAGAAAGAAGGAGAAACTGATATGAAACAAAAAAATAATTTTCTCGGTAAGCTGAAACGATATCGGGTTTTATTGTTAATGCTCCTTCCGGCCGTACTGTATGTAATCCTATTCAACTATATTCCTATGGCCGGGATCGTTCTGGCATTTAAAAAATATAACTATGTAGATGGTATCTTTGGGAGTCCATGGAATGGGGTGGATAATTTTAGGTTCTTTTTTAAATCCGGTCAGGCATGGAAAGTGACCAGGAACACATTCTTGTATAATGCGGCCTTTATTATCGTCAATAACATTTTGCAGCTGGCGGTGGCAATTTTTCTGGTGGAAATCAAAAACAAGAGATTTCGGAAAGTTTCTCAGTCCTTTATGTTCTTGCCCTATTTTATTTCATGGGTCGTGGTATCCGTAATTGCCTTCAATATCCTGAGTTACGACTATGGAATCGTGAATAAGATGATTGTTGCGTTCTGCGGAGAAAAAGTAAACCTGTATAACATGCCGAAAATATGGCCTCTAATTATTATTGTATTCAATGCCTGGAAAAGTGTGGGCTATGGCTCCATTCTTTACCTGGCTTCCATTATGGGAATTGACACATCCATCTACGAGGCAGCCGAGATTGACGGAGCGGGGAAATTGCAGCGCATTTTTAAAATTACCATTCCGATGGTGCGTCCTACCATGATCATTTTGGTGCTGCTGGCAGTAGGCGGAATTTTCAGAGGAAATTTTGATCTGTTTTACAATTTAATCGGAACCAATGGCACGTTGTATGATGTGACGGATGTGATCGATACGTTTACCTTCCGTGCACTCATCAACAACAATGATATTGGAATGGCTGCAGCATCCGGCTTTTTCCAGTCCGTTTTATGCTTTGTAACCGTTGTTTTCGCAAACCGTTTGGTTTCGAGCTACGATAAGGATTATGCATTATTTTAGGAGAGAATGCGATGAAGAAAAAAAGTTTAAAGAAGTCAGGACGAAAAAAGATCAGTGGTGTAAATGTGGTCGGATACCTATTTTGCGGACTGATAGCGCTTGTTTGCCTGATTCCTTTTATCATGGTGCTGGCAGCATCATTTACTTCGGAAGAAGCGATTTCCTTATATGGATTCAGTCTGTGGCCGAAAGAGTTTTCCTTGGAAGCATATAAGGCAGTTTTCAAGTCGCCGGCGGTAGTCGCGAAAGCCTATCTTGTCACGATCACGCTGACTTTAGCTGGTACGGCGATAGGCTTGTTGCTGCAGACTATGACCGCATATGTCCTTTCCAGACGAGATTTTGAATGGCGAAGCGGTTTCTCTTTCTTCTTTTATTTTACGACTTTATTCAACGGAGGATTGGTTTCCATATACATCCTGATGACAAGATATCTGGGATTGAAAAATTCCTACCTGGCGCTGTTGCTTCCGTTGCTTTTTAACGTTTATAATCTGCTGATTATGAAAAGTTACATGTTGTCTGTTCCGGAGTCTTTAATCGACGCTGCGAAAATCGACGGCTGCGGGGACTTTATGATGCTTTTCCAGGTGGTTATGCCACTGGTTCGTCCTGCTCTGGCGACGGTAGGTCTTTTCATTGCACTGGCTTATTGGAATGACTGGTATAATGCAATGCTTTATATATCGGACAGCGAAATGTTTCCGCTGCAGTATTTCCTTTATGAACAAATCAACAATATTCAGGCATACCGAAAGATTTTGTCCAGTGCTGCCAGTGGCGCAGTAGCAGCGGCATTCAACTTGCCAACCCAGTCCCTCAAGATGGCACTTACGGTAGTGGCGACCGGTCCTATCGTTTTTGCCTATCCGTTTGTACAGAAATATTTCGTTCAGGGAATCACCATCGGTGCTGTAAAAGGATGATGAAATCAAGAAGCGCAACGTTGCGCACGGTTTCCTGCAAAAACTGGTTGATATTGCAGGAAGTTGAAAAAAATATTTGGGTTTTATGCGAATTGATGAAAAAAAAGAAATAAGCTACTATTTTCTTATGAAGAAAATGCTGCTTCATAAAGGGGAAAACACATAGGGCATAGAAAAGGAGGTTCTTTATGAAAAAGAGACTGTTGTCTGTATTGCTGTCAGGCGCATTATTGGGTACGCTTTTCCTTGGTGGGTGTGGATCGGAGGCGACACAAACCCAGAATAGCACAGAAGGTGCAGCGAGCACTGCTGTTTCGGAGAGCGAGGGGAAAACCTATCGGGGAAATGACGTTTCAGAACCGGTAACGATTAAGATGTACCTCATTGGGGATCGCACACCGGATTTCGACCTTGTGTATGATGAAGTAAATAAGAAACTGGAGGAAACCGTAAACGCCACGGTAGAAGTGGAATTTTTATCCTGGGCGGAGCACGATACCAAATATTCCCTTTTGTTTTCTTCCGGAGAAGATTTCGACCTGATTTTTACAGCTACAGGATGGGCTCATTACAGTGAAACGGCTAATATGGGCGGATTTTATGAGCTTACACCAGAATTTATTTCTACTTACGCTCCGGACATCCAGGCAGTAGCACCGGAAGATGCTTGGGAACAGGCCCAAATCGACGGAAAAATTTATATGGTGCCCTGTTATAAAAATGAGTACGCGAGTGGCGGCAACCTCTTGGTAAGAGGCGACCTGATGGAAAAGTACGGCTATGAAGATATTACCAGCAGGGACGAGCTGGAGGCATTCCTTGATGATGTATGTACAGGAGAAGCTTCCGTATCTGCATTAGGAACGGGCGGCGGAGAATTTCAGGATCTGTACGAATGGCTGACCCTTGGATATTCCGCTATCAACGGAGATGATAACAAGCTGTTCATGTATCATTATGCGGATCCTTCGGATCTGGAAGTCCGTTATATTCTGGACTGGGATGAGTTTTCCGATTATTGTCATAAAATGCAGGAGATGTACGAGAAGGGCTACTGGTCAGCAGATTCGCTGAATTCACAGGATGAAAAGCAGGACAATTTCTTGAACGGAAAGTCAGCTGTAATGACGTGGAACCTGAGCAATCAGCTATCGTATGGACGAATCGCAAATTCGGAACATCCGGACTGGAACAGCAGAATCATAGATTTTGCTCCTGACCTTGCACAGAAAGTCTATCCATATACCAATAACGGTGTGGCAATTAACAGAAACAGTCGTAATAAAGAAAGAGCAATGATGGTTCTGAACGAGTTTTATACCAACCCGGAAATTTATGATCTGACGAAGCTGGGTATCGAAGGAGTACATTGGGAAGCAGTTGGCGAGGATCAGTATAAGCTGCTGGATAAGAATTCGGATTATGGTGTAGACGCAAACTGTAACTGGGGATGGACAAACGAAGCGATCAACCGAACAGAGTATGTGGAAAATCCTACTCTGCTGGATGAGACCTACACAGGAATCATTGAAGGTTATGCGGATAAAATCAAGCATCATACATTGGATGCGTTTGTATTTGACCCGACGCCTGTGAATACGGAAATTGCCATCATCAGTACGTTGATGGACAAGTATTATAAACCGCTGAATCTTGGCATGGCGAAGGATGTAGATGCCACTCTGGCAGAGTTTTCAGAAAAAATGGAAGATGCCGGAGTTCAAAAGGTAATCGATGAAATGAACCGACAGATAGAGGAATTTGTTGCACAAAGACAGTAAAGAGAGTTTTTTAAAGGAGAAACGCTTATGAGAGCATATGATCCGGGAAAGATCGGATGTTATGCCGGATGGAGAAGGTACGAAAAGAACCCGATAATCGGTGAACAAATCGGGGAAGTTTCCGATCCAATGGTCCTTCCAATAAAAGATAGATTTCATCTGTATTACAGTCATCGATTTCTGAAGAAAATCCTGGTGGCGGTAGGAGAAAACGGATTGGATTTCCGTCCTTTTGCAGAAGACGGGGTAACGGAGGAAAAAACAGAATCCAAAGCCTATGTGATCGGTGACACATTTTACTCTGATGGAGGAGATTTTGGCTATTCCCTGATAAGGCGTCCAGAGCTGAAATGGGAGGCTGCTGTTTGCCAGCCGTTTGTTTTGTTTGCCAAAGGCAAGTACCACCTGTTTTATACAGGAAAGCGGTATGATCCGGTGACAGATGGATACGATCGGTCCGTGATCGGACATGCGACAGGAAATAATGCAATGAACTGGATGGCATCCAGACAGCCTGTTTTGGAGCCTGATCTTTTGTGGGAGAGAAATGCGGTCTGCTATCCCTGTGTCATCTGGGATGAAAAGGAAGACCTCTTCAAAATGTGGTATTCCGCAGGAGATATAGAGAAACCGCTGGCAATTGGCTATGCAGTCAGTCGTGATGGTGAACACTGGGAAAAACCCTATTCAGAGCCCGTTCTGAAAAAGGACAACAGTGTATTGGAAAAAGAGAGAGTGGGCGCGTGTCATGTGCTTCGGGACGGAGAACAGTATGTGATGTTCTACACTGCCTGGCAGGATGCCTTTAAGTCCAGAATCTGTCTGGCCAGGTCTGAAGATGGAATTTGTTGGGAAAGACATCCCAACAATCCAATCATTACAGGAGGTCAGTTTGGTGCATGGGATGTGGAAGCGGTGTGCCGTCCGGCGGCAGTACATCTGGAGAACAAGTGGATCTGTTATTATACCGGCTGTGCCAGAAAAAACCACAGAATTGGTGCATTGATCCATGAAGGAGACGATCTGGGATTTTGCGGAGGACCAAAATGATAGAACAGGATCTGACAAAAATCGGTTGTCATGGAAATTGGCGTCGATATAAAAATAATCCGATACTGAAGGACGATTGGGGAGAGACTTTTGATGTCACCGTAATCCAGGTAGGGGAAAAGCTCAGGATGTATCTGTCTTGGAGAAGTACGAATAGCATTGCATTCGTAGAAGGTGTAGACGGGGTACACTGGAGTGAACCGGTTATTGTTTTGTCTCCGGATTTTACTACAGGATGGGAAGATGATATCAACCGTCAGATCGTACTGGAAAAAGACGGAAAATATCTGATGTGGTATACCGGCATGAAATTCTTAGGTGCAGGAGAGCGAATGAGCAGCGGCAGATCCTGCATCGGATATGCAGAGAGTGAAGACGGAATCCATTTTACCAGGAGAAAAGACCCGGTAATGGAACCGGAAGAAGCCTGGGAAAAAACAAACCTGATGTGTCCTCATGTATTGTGGGATGAAGAACGGAATATTTTTAGAATGTGGTATTCGGCAGGAGGTTTCTGGGAGCCGGATCAGATTGGATATGCAGAGAGTGAAGACGGGATCCATTGGAAGAAACACCCGCAAAACCCTATTTTCAGACCTGAGCCTACACATTTCTGGGAGAAAGAAATTGTTTCTGCCTGCCAAATCTTTCCGATGGATGGATATTACTACATGTTTTATATCGGATTTGAAGACATGTATAAAGCAACGATCAACGTTGCAAGATCGAAGGATGGAATCGAAGGATGGGAACGGTATCCGCATAATCCGATTCTGTCTGGCGGTCCGGAAGGAAGCTGGGATGTAGAAGCTGTTTATAAGCCATGGGTTATGCACATGGATGGTCAGTGGTTGCTGTGGGCAAACGGAAGAAGAGCTGCAGTAGAACAGGTAGGACTGTATATTCACGACGGCGACAACATGTTTGAGGACTGGAATGACTGACAGGAGAAAATTGTGAAGAAAAAGTGGAAAAAGCTTGTTCTGACCGAAGTCAGTCCGTCCGGGTGGTTGAAAGAGCAGATGCAAATGCAGATGAACGGGCTTACCGGTTGTCTGCATGAAAAATGGGATAGTGTCGGTACCTATTCCGGCTGGTTGGGAGGTACTGGAGAAAGCTGGGAACGTGGTCCCTATTATCTGGATGGGCTACTGCCACTATCCTATTATCTGAAGGATGAGAAACACTTTGAAATTTGCAAAAAGTTTCTGGACTGGACGTTAAAGAGTCAGGATAACGAAGGAAATTTCGGACCGGAACAGACCAAGGAAGATTATTGGTCTCGTTTCATAATGTTGAAAGTGATGATTCAATATTATGAAATAATGAAAAAGGAAGAGATTATAGAATTTATTGAAAACTATCTGAAGTATTTAAAAACAGCCATAGAAGACAGACCTTTAACAGGATGGACCCAGGCACGGACAGGAGACGTGCTATATGTGATCAAATGGTTGTATGAACGCTTCCCGGCGGAATGGATGATGGACCTACAGAGGGAAATCCGCAGACAGGCAATCGACTGGACCTCCCTGTTTGCTGATTTTCCTTATCCCAGACCCACTGCCCATTACTATGACTGGAATGCTTTGAAACGCTTTCAAAATGAGGAAGTGGTGCAGCTGATGCAATATCATCAGACGCATGTAGTAAATGTGTCTATGGGTCTGAAATATGCTGCAATGGAATATTTTTTCGACGGAGATGATGAAAAAAAGAAGCTGGGAATCGAGGCACCGGGAATCGTGGAGAAATACCATGGGATAGCCAGTGGAGCGATAAACGGGGATGAACATTTGAGCGGCGGATCACCGTCTCAAGGAGCAGAGCTGTGCGGCGTTGTGGAACAGATGTTTAGCCTGGAAACGATGATGGAAGTATTCGGGGAACCCGAACTGGCAGACCGGCTGGAAAGAGTTGCATTTAATGCCTACCCGGCATCGATCAGTGAAGATTACATGGCGCATCAGTATTTGCAGCAGGCAAATCAGATTCTCGTTTCCAATGCAAAACGTAACTGGTTTAATAATGGGGATGATTCCAACCTGTTCGGACTGGAACCTAACTTTGGATGTTGTACGGCAAACATGCACCAGGGATGGCCGAAATTTGTACAATATCTATGGTTTTGGGAAGACGATTGCCTGGTATCCGCAATTCCGGTGCCGAACCATCTTGAGACGAAGTCAGAAGGCAAGCGAATTGTGATTGACGTGGAAACGGACTATCCCTTTGGAGACACCGTTACTTATCTGGTCAGAGAAGCGGAAATGGACGTCAAACTGAAAATCAGAATACCGGGATGGTGTGCGAATCCGGAACTACTGTCAGAAGGGGCAAAGGCACGCAAGGAAGGAAAGAATTTCTGGATTGTGGAACATCTGGTATCGGGAAGTAGAATTACAATTCGGTATCCGATGGATGTGCGCTTTAGTAAGTGGTATCACGATAGCGTTGCAGTGGAAAGAGGAAGTCTGGTTTATGCTTTGAAAATGGAAGAAAACTGGGAAAAAGAGCGGGAATGCTGTGGAATTGCTGATTATCATATCAGTAGCACAGAATCATGGAATTATGCCCTCAATCTTCAGGATATTCCAAAGACAGAGATTTACGGGAAGAGAAAGAATCCATTTTCCCATGAAATGCCATCTTCACAGATCCGGATAAAGGCAAAACGAGTAAAAGAATGGGAAATGGTCTGCAATAGCGCTGGTCCGGTTCCGGACAGCCCTGTTTCTTCCACAGAAAAAGAAGAACAGATTACGTTGATCCCCTACGGTGCTACCGCATTGAGGATTTCTCAATTTCCATATTATTAACATGTTATTTCCCATCTGTAAGCAAGCCTTATAGTGGATCCTTTTTGAGGAATGAAAGTGCTGCACTCCGTAAAATACTGGGATGCAGCACTTTTTGTCATAAAAGAGAAATATACAGAAAACTTTTTATTCATGACAATAGAATACTCGCAGAGCGTGCATTCTATTGTTGAAAACCATAATATATAGAACAGACTCTGCGATCGGCAGAGGCATATGAGGTAGAGAGAACGTGAGAGTGCAATGGAACAGAAATTCTAAACTGTCTTATACACCGCAGTTTCTGACACTGGACAATACACCGTGGTTTCCCCTGATGGGCGAGATTCATTACAGTAGGGTTTCCAACGGACGATGGGAGGAAGAGCTGTATAAGATGAAAGCCGGGGGAATAGACCTGGTGTCGGCATATACCATCTGGATTCATCATGAAGAGGTGGAGGGAGAATGGGATTTTTCGGGGGATCGTGACCTGCGGAAGTTTCTTCAGACAATAAAGAATTGTGGTCTTCATTGCATTTTGAGAATCGGGCCGTGGGCACACGGAGAGGTTCGAAACGGCGGATTTCCTGACTGGCTGATGCAGAAGGAAAAAGAAGGGCAACTGGTAACAAGAACCAATGATCCGAAATATCTTCGCTATGTCAGGGGATTTTACGGAAAAATTGCAGAGCAGGCCAGAGGACTTCTTTTGTCTGACGACGGTCCGGTTGCGATGATACAGATTGAGAATGAGTATGGTCATGTGGGTGGAAGAACCGGAGAAGAAGGGGAAGCACACATGCACATGCTGAGGCAGGTTGCTAAAGAGGTCGGACTGGAGGTCCCGATTTACACGGCAACCGGCTGGGGAGGAGCTGTGACAGGCGGAATGCTTCCTGTTATGGGTGGCTACTGTGAGGCTCCCTGGGATCAGCGGCTGACAGAAATTGAGCCCTCGGGGAATTATCTGTTCACGGAAGAAAGAAATGATCACAACATCGGGT
>ERZ1026874.702-NODE-702-length-19806-cov-8.813528_pt1 | contig 19806 bp, 9 predicted proteins | sample MGYA00380167_ERZ1026874 | MGnify/ENA primary metagenome ERZ1026874 (study PRJEB33269, sample SAMEA4719803) | human gut metagenome | biome: human-associated habitat; feature: organic feature; material: feces | place: Cameroon | collected 2013-10 ...
AACTGGCGTACTAAGATGAACGCTTTGTTTGCTCAGCTTGAAGCGACTGACACCGGGGTGCTTATCGCCGTTGACGAAGTGGATGCATCGTTTGCGCAAATGACGGAGCTTGTTACTACCTACCAGCACTTTGTAAGCGAGAATAAAAAGGTAGCTTTGCTTATGGCGGGGCTGCCGTTTCGCGTGCTGGCGCTGCTGACGGGGAAATCGACATCGTTTCTTCGTCGCGCGGCTCAACATTCGCTGGGATCAATTTCACCGACTGAGGTAAAAGAAGCGTTTCGACTAACGATTGAGGACGGCGGCAAGACGATTTCTGATGAGGCGATCGACCTCGCTGCCAAGGCGATCGATGGTTTTCCATTTATGTTCCAGTTGGTGGGGTATCGGGCATGGAATGCTTCGCGCCAAGCCTCCGAGGTTTCTATTGAGGATGTCGAACGAGGCGCGAAACTTGCGCAAGAGGAGCTGGAATCGCGAGTTTTCGCTTCAACAGCGGCGGAACTTTCACGAGGGGACCTTGAATTTCTTCGTGCAATGAATCCGGTTGGAACGACGACCAGGCAAGAGCTGGCAGCGAGGCTTAAGAAGAGTTCCGGTTCGATTTCAACGTATAAAAAGCGTCTGGTAGAGGCTGGGGTAATTGAAGAGCCTCTACAAGGACGTTTTGAGTTTGCATTGCCAGGCTTTGGCCGATATGTCGCATCGCTTTACTAGAGGGTCGTTGCTGCGAAGGATCGCTTCGTGTCCCTTTACTGTCTCGATCTGTAACAATAAGCCTGCTTTTAGGGGCCTATCTGTTACAGACTGAGACAAACTGGCAGAGTGGCCTTCTGCTCCGCTCAAACCACCGCAAAGGGGGCCTTTGTGGTGGTTTTTGTTTTAGGCCGAGGGGAAGGCCTTGGTGAGACCAGCGCGCGTTTGCGTGTCGGTCTTTTGGTAGATGGAGCTCAGGTGACGCTGGACCATGCGCATCGAGATGCCGAGCTCCTCGGCAATCTGCTTGAGCGGGCGCTCGTCTTGGGTTACAGCTATGAGCACGTCGACTTCGCGCGGGGTGAGAGCGTGGTTGGCGATGAAGGCCTGGCGTTGCTCCTCGATGGTGGGGGCGGCGAGTGCTTCTTCTGCCAGCTGCTCGCGCTCGCGCTCCTGCTCGGTTTGGGGTAGGCGGAACAGGCCGGCTGCCACGAATGCCGCGCAGGCGGCGACGAGCAGTACGAGCGCGCCGATCATAATGAGGGCAACGTTGCCCGAGGTCACGAGGGCAAGCGAGATGCCCGATGTAGTGAATGCACATACATTGTTTGCGGCGCGCCCCATGCCGGCCCAGAGGGCGGGTGCATGAGTGCGCGGTGCCAGCTGTGTAAAGGTGGCGGTAAAGAACGTGACAAAAAAGCCCGAGCTCAGGTAAAAGACGACAAGGCCTAGGTTGGGATCGGCGCCGGCCTCCACGGCCAGGATGGAAATGGTCGAGAGCACGGCGATGCCGAGCATGACAAGTCCCATGTAGCGGCGCTCGGCAAGGTCAAAGATAAGACCGGCGGCAAGGCCGCTTGCCGCCAAAAAGAGGCGCGGCCAAGTCTGCACGGCAATGGTGCCGTGGGCGTTGGAGAGTGTGACTACGTTGTCGAGGGTGGAGAACAGACAGGCAAGAATCATGACGAGCGCGATGCTCCAGCATGCCTGTTTGGCGAGGGCGTGCGAAGGTTCGACAAAGGGATTGATACGGGAGTTCGGGCTCTCAGCGGTCTCTTGAGGAACAGCGCCGAGGGCGGATATGGCGATAGTCGCTGCGCCAAGGACGACGAGCTCTGCGATACCGCCGCAATTGAGCAGGTTGACGGCGAACTGCATCAGGATACCCGCGGCGTATGCCGCTCCCGCACCGGTGGCGAGCTTGGGGTCATCCTGGAATGCCAACGAAAAGGCGTGGTGAGTGGCGGCGCCCAGCAGGCCGAGTCCAAAGAACGCCACGCACCCCAGAATCTCGAGGGCAAGCGGGGCCGTAGGGAACTGAATTTGGGTCAGGCCCACGATGACGATAGGGACGGCGGCGGCGTTGACGACTGCCAGTGAGTGGCCTTTGCGCTGTGCGAGTCCGAGCAGCGGCGCGTATCCGATAAAGCCGAGCACGCTCGCACCTAGAATAAAGCCCTGTGCGATTACAACGCGTTCGGCACCGGCGAGCAGTCCGACATTGATATCGAAGCGAAACTCGGCGGCAAGGAAGGCGAAGGTGAAGAGCGCGAGGGTCAGAAGTGCGTTGATTTTAGACTTGCTCAGATTCAAGGATGGTCCTTTGGGTGGACGGAACAATCGTGTCCTCGATTGTAGACCAGGACGGTAGGGGGTGGACCTTTCGGAAGACAGGGCGCGCTTGGCAATCGCGCGCTCGTTGCCTTTTGCGCTGGCAGATAGCCCGCATGCGAATTTGTGCCCTGGGATCCGGATAACTTCCCGTAACATGGAGTCACAGAAGCGTCCCTTACGACAAGGAGGCTCATATGCGAAAGCAAATCCATGACAACTTAATCAACAGCGGCCGCGCATGCTCACTCTCCCACGGAACGTGGCGACGTGTGGGCGCCAAGCTTGCCTGCGCGGGGGCCTGCGTGCTCATGGCCGGCCAGCTGCTGCTACCGAGTGTGGCGCTCGCCGCCGAGTGGGTCAACGTGGGCGGCACGCAGTACAACAGGGGCACGGCCGCCGGCGACGAGGCAGGAACCTGGTCCTGGGACGGTGGCGACGACATGAAGCTCAATGGCTACAACGGCGCCGGCATCAGCGCTCAGGGCAACCTCAATATCGGCGTGACGGGCACCAACACCGTAACGGCCGATGCCGGTCAGAGCGCTATTGCTGTTAAAAACGGCAACCTCGCCATTACCGGCGATGGCACCCTTAATGCGACGGCTCAGACTGATGTTATTGCGGCGGAAGGCGACGGCAATGTCGGCGGCGATGTGACCATCAGCGGCGCCAGCGTCAACGTGACGGCTTCGGGTACATCGGATCATGTGACGGGCATTCGCGCGACGGCCGGCAGCGTGAAGATCGATAAGGGCGCCGATGTCAAAATCGAGGCGAAATTGGCGGAAGGATCTTGGCGTCCAATGCAGAGCATCTTCGGCATCTTTGCCGATAACATTCCCAACAGACACACTGCTCGGGAAGGCGAGCAGGAAGAGCCGGATTCCTCTTACGAGCGCGGTGCCGATGTCACCATCGATGATGCCAATCTGTCGATTAAGACTGCCGATGCCTCGTGGGCTTCCGCGTGCATTTATACGGTCGGTATCAAGAAGAATACCCTCATGAAAATCGTCAACGGAGCCGATGTCGTGCTTTCCGCCGGCAGTGCGGCCTCGTTCTCGGCGGGCATCGGCGCACGCTCGCAAGACGGTGCAGTGTGGATGCTTGTCGAGAAGTCGAATCTAACGTCTCGAAGTCTATCTGCCGCAAGCAGCATCGATGCCGCCCGTAATCAAAGTTTTGGAATCATGGCAGAGGCAAACATCGGGTCGGAAACGCCTCGTATCCAGATTTTCAACTCGAAGATCGAGGCTTCGGGTGCGACTGCGGGAATCTATGCGATCAACCGCAACGTCGCGAATGCGACACTGTTCCATGCTGCGATGATTGATTTGCGAGGAAATGCGACGATTACGACTCCGACGGATGGCGCCGTGCGCGATGTGAAAAAGGTTGTTGATACGGGGCAATGGCTGAGTTCCCAGAACGGACAGGTCATCGGTGCTGCCGGTTCGTCTGCGATTTCGGATATCGTCGGTTCTGCCGAGGTCGCCCATGATGTGGTGATTGATTTTGGAGACGGACAGGAGCCCGATCCGACGCCCAATCCCGATCCTATACCCAATCCCGAACAGAAGCCTGACCTCAAGCCCGTAGATAAGAACGCAAAGACCACCACGACCGTTGCGACCAAGACTGCTGCCGGCGCCAAAAACGCTTCCGGTGTTCTGGCCGCCACAGGCGACAACGCCGCGACGGCGGCCGCCGTCCTTGGCATCGCCGGTGCGTCCGTCATCGGCGTCGGCTTCGTCGCGTTCAAGCGCCGCGACCGCTAGCCTAAGCTTTTATAGCCATTTTCGGCCGCCGCGTGGGCATGGGTGCCCTCGCGGCGGCTCTTTGTATTTCCGCAGGTAGAGGCCTAGGTTCGCATCTACGAACCTAGGCGTACAGAGCTGTTTGGCACATCTTGGTTGTACAGGACCACCGCAAAGGGGACAGGCATCTTTGTGGTGGTGTGGCCCATCGACCGAGGGAGGCCCCCTATGAACGGAAGTCATTTTGATAAGCAGACCCAGTGTGAGCGCACCTGTTCGCTGGTTCACGGTACTTGGCGCTGTGTGGGCGCCAAGATCGCTTGCGTCGGCGCGTGTGCGCTTATGGCTGGCCAGCTGTTGCTGCCGAGCGTTGCACTTGCGACCGAATGTGCCGATCCTGTCGCTGTGGCGGGCGAGGTTGCCGCAGCTCCGGTGACGCCGACGGTTGCGGAGGATACGGCTGCAACGACCGCACCAGCTGCTTCGACCGCGCCTGCAACCGATGCTGCTCCGGCGGCGCAAGCCACCGCTGAGCCTCAACAGACAATCCCAGCTGATGCCGCCGATGAGTCTAGCGGTGCGGCGCTCGCTGGGCAAAGCGCTTCTGGCGACGACACCGCCGCCATGCCGGCGAGTAACGCCATCATGCCCTGCGGTGTGACCGACGTTGTTGGCGGCAGCGGCGTTAGGGTCAACACGACCGTGATTGATCACTACACGGACTGCGTGCTTCCGGGCAATATCACGCTCGAAAAGGGTCAGTCGTATACCTATGAATTTCCCGATGTTGAGGGCGGCATACCGGATGAGTCGCGCTGCGAACTTGTCGAAACCAAGTACTACCGGGCCGATGCTGCTTCGGGCACTCTGGTTGAAGTCCAGGACGCATCTATGTCCGATGTGACGGCCCGCTTTGAGCCTGTTCGCGATCACATGAGGCTGACGCTGACCTTTACGGGTGGCGCGGCAGGCGGCTCGTATCGACTCACGCGCAATGAGGCTCATTTTATTGGTGCGGCACTGACGTATACCGGAACTGACAATGAGGGCGACAATATCATCGTGGGCGACCCTGATGATATCTTCAACGCCTACAGGCCGGGCGGTTCGGTCGTCATCAACGAAACCAGGGATGACTACTATATTCGCTACAACATCGACAGTGTCATAACGCTCGTTGCGCCAGAAAACGAAGCCCTCGAGAATTTGAACGTCAACGGCGTGAAGACCGACTATGCGCCCGGCGAGGCGCCGCGCACGACCGCGACGATTCCTGCCGCCGATGCCGATAAATACGAGATTGCCTACGAGTGTTGGGAGGAAATGGACGGTAGCGACCCTGCGCATCTGGAGCCCGTTGCCTTCTGGTATTCCGACCCTGCTAAGTATCCGACGGGCGCGAGGAGGATTGAGCACTTCGAAGAGGGCAAGTTCTACATGTATTCCGTTGAGCTGAGGCTCAAGGGCAACAATACCGTGGCTGATGACTGCGAAATGAACGTCAACGGCCATTGGGTGCACCACATCAAGACCGTCAACGGCGTCTTTGCGCCCAATGCTGACAACATGCTGTGCGAGGAGCCAATCGACGAATGGCGTGCCATCGACGTTATAGAGATCAACGGCGCCACGACCACCTTTAAGGCGGGCGACAGGCCGGTCTTTACAGCGGGCACTCCGGTGGATTCGAACTCCGTCCTTCAGTGTGAGTTCTGGACGGGGAGCGACGGCAGTGAGGTGAATTCCGTCGAGTTTTGGGACCAGCACATCACCAACCATATCGATGCGTTTAAGCCCGGTGTGACCTATCGTTACGGCCTGTACTTTAAGCCGGCGCGTGGCTTCTACTTTACGCCCAATACCAAGCTGAAGATCAATGGGGTTGAGTGTGGCTATCAGGTGGGCGAGGCAAGTGAGGTTGATCCCGAGAGCGGTTGGATCTACACCCTGTGGCTCAACACTGATCTGACGTTTACGCCCGAGGCTACGCCTGCACCCGATCCCGAGAGGCCAGCTCCGCAGCCTGAAACGAAGCCCGACACCAAGCCGGCTGCAACGCCGGCCGCGACGACCACGACGACCAAGACGGTTACCAAGACCACACCGGCCAAGAAGTCCGACGCTGTCCTGGCTGCCACGGGCGACACCACCGCGATGACGGTCGCCGCCTTGGGCATCGCCGGCGCAACCGTTGCCGCTGCCGGCATCGCCGCGACCAAGCGTCGCAAGCGCTAGGTTTTGGTGACGGTGCCTATCCTCGGCCTCTGAAAAATCTCAATCTGTAACACCTAGCCAGCAGAAACGGCTCTATCTGTTACAGATTGAGATGAACCGGCGGGTGGCCAACATAACGTCTCAATCTGTAACGCCTAGCGAGAAATTCGGCCTCTTACTGTTACAGATCGAGACAAACCGACCGGACGAGTCCAAAACCGCCACAAAGGTGCCTGTCTCCTTTGTGGTGGTTTGCGCAGGTAGAACGGTAGGTTCGTATATATGAACCTACCGTTCGCTTTGTTTTTGGACGACGATTACGCTGGATGACTTTTGGTTTGCAGGAAAGGAACGACCATGAGGTGGACTACTGTTCGAGCGCTTTGCCGCCGCCTGACCGTTGCCGCGGTGACCCTCACCATGGTGACGGGCTCGTTGCCCGCGGGCGCGTTTGCCGAGACCCTCACCACCGACGGCACTTTTGTGCAGACGGATAACGGCCAAGCAGCCGACGCCGCTCCCGCCGATTCGGCTGACGCCCAAACGTCAGACTCTGCTTCCGCCGACCCCGCGCCCGATGCCGGCGCTGCCGACCCCACGGTGCTCGATACCGGTGACACCCCTACGCCCCCGGCCTCCGAGATTGCATCGGCGGCGGGCCTGACGGGCGCCGGGCAGACCGAGAGCACACCTGCGGGTACGCTTGCCACCGATCTTGTCGAGGGCAAGGAGCTCGCCGAACAGCAGAAGCAGGAGGAGACCGCCGAAGCCGAAGCAACCTGGAATGAGGATCTTGGGCTCTGGATGACCTCGAAGGGCGCCACGGGCGTAAAGGACGAATACGACGATGGCTACGTGGCCGGCGAGCAGACCCCCGCGCAGTACTACTTCTCGATTGATAGCCTCACCAACGAAATTTCTATCGAGTATGGCGACGCGGGCATTACCACGTTGGAGGTGCCCTCGACCATCGACGACAAAAATGTCGTAAGCCTTACGGGTATGGGAAGCGCTGCGCTCACATCGATCACCTTCGCCCCTAATTCGCATGTCCGCTCGGTTGGAGGCTTGGGCGGCAGCAGCATCAAAGAGATCGCACTGCCCGATTCGGTCGAGGAGCTCAAGAGCTATGCATTCTACAAAAGCAAGACGCTCCAAACGGTAACCTGGCCCAACAACGCGGCCTTTACCACGATTCCCGAGCAGGCCTTTAAGGAATGTGAACAACTTGACGACAAGGTGGTGGCAACGCTGCCGCCTTCGGTCAAAACTATCGACTATCTTGCATTCGCCTATTGCGGCGTGCCACAGTTCTATGTCTCGGACACAACAGTGCTCACCTTTACGCAGATCAATGTGCCGGGCACGGTGGAGCGGATTGAGCGCAATGCCTTTGACGGGTGCTCGCATGTGTCGTCGGTGACGATCGGCGACGGCGTTAAATATATCGGAGCGCACGCGTTCGCCTCTCTTGATCCTGCGATTGCCGGCAAAGAGATTGTGCTACCCAAAAGCGTGGAAATGATAGAGTGGGGAGCTTTTGAGAACACGAGATACGGAAACGAGACGAACCATAATGCCGTTGCCCTGCGCGTGATGAACCCCGATCTTCAGTTTGGTGAGGCGGGCTATCCGGGCGACTATAATGAGCGCGTGACAATCGATGGCGTAACGTATGCGATTCCCTTTAGTGAAGGCCAGACCATCTATGCCTATGCGACCGATTCGGCCGGCAACCCCTCGATGGTCAAAAAGCTTGCCGATGCCGTGGCCGATCGCAAGGACTCCGTCGATTCCTCGAAGCCTGCCTACACGTTTGAGTGGATGGGCGAGGCCGCCCAGATCACGGGCAAACTTCCCCAGGGCGCGGCGGCCGTGCTCGTGCAGGCGGGGCAGTCCACGCCGTTGCCGGTTGGCGATGACGGCAGCTTTTCAGCGGACGCTCTCTCCAAGACAGCAGCCACCCTGCGCATTTCGCTCAGCGGTTACTATGACATGGTGCTGGCGCGCCCGGGTGACCAGATGACGGGCGCATGGAATATCGGAGAGATTAAGGCGGAGGACTTTACCAAGATTCCGGCTTCGCGCGCGATTGAACTTAATGTGGCCCATCTCGAACCGGTCGCAGGCCAGGATAAGACCGAACGCATTGAGCTCGATAGTCTCGATAACATCGATCTGACGGTGAAGAGCGGCGGCAAGACGCTCAAACCTGCCAAGGGCGACAAGGAAAACGACTACCGTATCCAGGGTACAGCGCTCGTGGTGTCGCAGGCCATTGCCGACGCGGACCAGGATCTGGAGATAACGCTCGAGCCCAAAGACGGCCTCAAGCTGGGTGGGGCGACGGCGACGGTGAAGCCTTCGGCCGGCAAGGTCGATATCGACTTGAAGCCTTGGGGCACGGCGACGGTCACGACCAAGGGCGACTACCAGGGAGCCAACCGCGTGCTGGTGTTCCGTACGTCCGACGGCAAGCTGGTCGCCGACGGCGTCACCTATCTGATGGGTTACGAAGACGATGGCACCACGCCTATCATGAAGGCCGAGACGCCGCGCCTTAAGGTCGGTTCGTACACCATCGTCGCCTTTAACAAGACGAGCTACGACATCCAAGCGACGAGCTATTCCACGTTTAGCCGCCTAGGGCTGACCGTGGGTAAGCATATCGCGCAAAAGCAGGTGAAGATTGAGGACGGCAAACAGCTCGACGTGACGCTCGACGTTCCCGCGTTTGACGTGGAGACGTATCGTGTCGAGCGCGGGCTGACGGCGGGCTCGGTTATCGCTGATTCGTCCGCGGTCGTTGGCGTGGAGACCGAGCTGCGCATTCATTACGAGCTCAAGGACAGCCAAGCTGCCAAGATTGAGATTCCGCTGGCCAAGGATGCCGTCGAGGATGTGTCCGCAGGCGCTCGCGAAGCCGGCGCCAGCTCCGATGCCATGTGGGCTGGCACAACTTGGGAGGGCGACAACCTCGTTCTCGATATGAAGAAGAGTGCGGGCGCCGATGTGTTTGTGCGCTTTAAGCCTAAGGCCGCGGGCACCTATGCCATCTCGCCGCTCATTACGCTGGGCGAGGTGACATTGCCGCTGGGAAGCACCACACTCGAGGTTAGCGGATCGCGCATCGAGGTCGACAACACCGACGTTCACACCCTGCTGGGCAATGTGGCCTACGTTTATGCAGCGCCGGGCAAGAGCGTGCAGCTCACCGTGGGGACGGGCTCGTCGGCTGCAAAGTACACCGGCAAGACCAATAAACTCGGCCGTGCCAAGATTGAATACGACCTGCCGCAGGATACGCTTGCCGCCGAGCGTGTGACGCTCGAGGCGCGCGTGGGCTCGACCGCTGCTGCCGCCGCTGCCGCAGAGGTGACGGCTCGCAATTATGTGCGCTATGTTCCGGGTGCTTCGGTCTGGAACTTTGATGTGACGTATCGTGGCGGTACGCAAAACCTGGTCAAGGATGGCAAGGACACCGGCAAGAGTCTGTGGACCTTCCATCATCTGCCGCAAAAGAAGAACGCCTACTGGACGTTCGATATCACGCTCGAGGTAGGAAACGAAGAGGCCGCCGACACGCTCGACCTGTACGTGGACTGCGTGGATGGCAAGACGGTGACGATTCCTCTGACTCAAAAGTCGCGCGAGGGCACCCGTGTTCGCTATGTGGCGGAGTATGTGGACGAGGGTTACCTTAAGCTGCTCGATGAGTTTAACAAGGCGAATGACTCGACCTATGTGAACTGCGGCAACTTTGAGCAAATCTTTATGCCGCAGACCTACCGCATCTCCAATGCTCAGCTTATGACCATGCTGAGTTTTGACGCCAAAACTTCGGCCAAAAAGCATTCCGCCGCGGCCGAGGAGCGCCAGCAGGAGTTCTCGAATGCCGTGCAACAGTGGCACGAGTATATGATGGATAACTCGTTTAATGATGTCGACGAGGTCTTTAACGACGCGATTGACCAGATGGTCGCTGATGCGTTTGCCGAGGAGGACGAGAACGGTAAAGAGGACGAAGCCCAAGGTGGAGCTGCCCGTAAGGCTCGTCGCGCCCCTGCCGCCAGCGACGGCGAGGGTGATGGTGCTGGCAACGACGAGGCCGCGCAGTTTGCGGCTGAGCTCAAGGCCGCGGTCGGCGGGTCGGCGGCGCTGCTGACCCAGCAGGGCGACAGCTATGGCGTCAATGTGGACAAGATGATCTTTGAGGATGCTTACGGCACCAGCGAGGATTGGTATCAGGAACTCGCGGCGGCCCAGGGCGCGAACGCTGCGGATGCGGCGGCCATCAAGGAGCTCGTCGACCATGCATCGCGAGCGGAGTTTATTGCCCAGCAGGCCGAGGATCTGGTGGGCCAGTCGATGGGTATCGGCCAGCTCAACCAATACGGAAGCTGGAATGACGCAACCGCCGCGGCGCTCAACAAGTGTGCGGGCATTAAGGCCAGCGAGTACAACGGCCAGTCGACGAGCGGGTTTAACGATTTGGGCCAGGCGCTCGGCAGCTCGCTGAGCTACAAGGCGGCTGACGACGATACCGTCAAGGGCTTTAAGGTCGCCGCGCCCGATGGCGAGCAGACGGCCTATATTGAGTCGGAATTTATCGAGAACTCCAATAACAACAAGAACCAGGCGCTTCTGTTTAACTCGATCGCCATGCAGTGCGACATTCTGGACGACCTGTACGACAACTGGAATGTGGTCCATAGCCTCAACAACTCCAAGGTGCGCGGATGGCTCATGGCCTGGAAGCGCAACGGCGACGTGAGCGCCCATATGAAGCTCATCCGCACGATCCGTTCGCTCAAGAGCTATAAGATCGAGTGCGAGATGTTCGGACAGGTCTTTAAGACCAATGCGTGGAAGGCGGCCGGCCAGGCGTTTCCCGCGGCGACCCAGGGCATCGGCATCTTTACCGGCATTTACGGCGTGAACGATGCCAGCAAGAACTGGGAGAACGTGAACGTCCGTATGCAGAAGGTGAAGGGCGAGCGCGAGGGCTATGAGCTTCAGCATACGCGCTTGCTTGCCAAGCCCGAGAAGACCGAGGACGACTGGAAGTGCATTTACGCGCTGCGTGACGCCATGGAGAAGGCGCGTGCGTTTGAGGATCTGCTGTATCGCCAGCTCTGCCACGACAGCACCGATGTGGCGGTGGGCTCCATTATGACAATCGCCGGCGTGCTGACGGCCGGTTCGGCGGGTACCGTGGTGGGCGCTGCCTATGACGCGGCTTCGACCAGCGTAGGTTCGGAGCGCGCGATTAAGCTGACCAATGCCGAATGCGCCTACGATGTTGCCTGCGAGCAGGTGGAGCGCGCGTGTCAGAATCGTATTACGGTCAACTGGGGCGAGCTGACCGATACCGAGGTCTACAAGGCCAACAAGGACGGCTTGATCTCGGACGAGAAGATGCAGTCGATTTTCGAGGCGCGTTATCGCAATGTGGCTGCCAAGGCAGCACCCGACCCTGCGGGCGTGGTGTACGAGGGCCTGCTGTCCAATACGGTTGAAGGCGCGACGGTTGAGCTGTGGGGCGCCGACGATGCGGCCGGTACCAATGCAGTGCGTTGGGATGCCGAGGAGTATGAGCAGGACAATCCGCTTGCAACGGGTGCGGACGGTGCATACAACTGGAATACGCCGACCGGCTGGTATCAGGTGCGCGTGACCAAGGACGGGTATGAGGAGGCGCGTTCGGCCTGGTTGCGCGTGCCGCCGATTCAGACTGAGGTGAACATTGCCCTGGTGTCGACGGCGGCGCCCGAGGTAGCGTCGGTTCACGCCTATACCGATTGCATCGAGATTGAGTTTGCGCAGTATATGGATGCGAGCGACGATGCCGTGGCCGCGCTGGATGCGCAGGGGCTGGGCGACGTGACGTATAAGTGGCTCGACAAGCAGGACGATCCCAATGGCAAGCCGCTGTCTCGCGTGCTGCGTATTCGCTATGCCGATGCGCGTGAGGCGGGCTCGGCGGTGGCGTTTGAGCTCAACGGTGCTCGCAACTACGCCGGCACGGCCATGGCACGCTGGGCGAGTGGCGAGCTTTCCGTGGGCGTGCGTGCCGACAAGCTCAAGCTCAACGTGGAGCAGGCTGTGACCATGCTTGAGGGCAGTGACTTTGAGCTGGTGGCGCACGTGACCGATAAGGCGGGCAAGCCGTTTGCGGGCGCAAAGGTTAGTGTTGGGCTGGAGTCCTCGGCTATCTGCTCTGTCGATGCCACCCAGGCCGTGACGGGCGAGGACGGAGCGGCGACGTTTGTGCTGCATGGTGCTCTGCCCGGTTTGACGACGTTGACGGCGGCGGTGGGCGGCACGGCGCTGTCCAAGCAGGTTGACGTTCGCGTGTCTGCCGAGGCAGTGCGACCGGCGCGACCGGTGGCGACGATTGGTGCGACGACGTTTGGTGCATGGTCGCCCAAGGAGAACTACATTACGGTGCCCAAAGGCACGAAGCTGGAGCTTTCGGCCGAGGATGGCACGACGATTTGGTACACCACCAACGACACCTGCCCCTGCCGTGACGAAGGCCGTGTAAAGTACACCGAGCCTATTGCGCTCGATAGCAACATGTATGTGCGCATTGCGGCACAGCGCCCTGGCATGTCGTACAGTGAGTATTCCGAGCGTCTGAACATTACGATTACGGTGACCGATGAGGCGACACCCGAGCCCAAGCCGGAGCCCGGGCCCAAGCCGGAATCCAAGCCGACGCCTGGCGGCGGCGAGCAGGGTGGCGGTGCGGATGGCTCTGGCGGCACCGGGGCTCCTGCGGGTGGTTCGACTTCGACGACGACCACAGTGACGACGGACAAGTCCAAGGGTAAGGGCGAGAACGGCAAGAAGTCCGGCGGCACGGAGCTCGCCAGCACGGGTGACTCCGCCGCGATGACGGTCGCCGCCCTAGGCATCGCCGGCGCAACCGTTGCCGCGGCAGGCATCGCTGCGACCAAGCGCCGCAAGCGTTAGGTTTTGGTGGCGGCGTCCATCCTCGGTTTTAGCAAAATCTCAATCTGTAACACCAAACTGCCCAAAACGGCTCTAGATGTTACAGATTGAGATGAACTGTTCGGCCGCCAACCTAACGTCTCGATCTGTAACATGCAGCGAGGAATTTGGCCTCTAACTGTTACAGATTGAGACAAAGCGGAGGCGGTTGGAGCAATATCTCGATCTGTAACAACTGCGATGCTCAACGGGCTCCAGGTGTTACAGATCGAGACAAAACGACCAGGCAAGTCCCAAACTACCACAAAGGTGCCTGTCCCCATCGTGGTGGTCTGGTGGCCGGTATAGAAAAAGTCCCCGCCGGGCGCGTGCTCGACGGGGACTTTGCCGTTTGGTGGCTAGCGCTGCAGGTGATTACTCGCCCAGCAGGCTCTTGGTGATCGAAGCGGCGGCCTTCTTGCCGGCGCCCATCGCCAGAATGACCGTAGCGGCACCGGTGACGATGTCGCCGCCGGCCCAGATGCGGGGATCGGTGGTCTGGCCGGTCTCCTCGTCGGCGACGATGTAGCCCCACTTGTTGAGCTCCATCTTGCCGCCGATCTTGGCAGCGAAGGGGTTGGCGTTGGTGCCGATAGCCGAGATCGCGACGTCGCAGGGGATCTCCTCGATGGCGCCCTCGATGGGCACCGGGCGACGGCGGCCGGACTCGTCGGGCTCGCCGAGCTCCATCTTCTGGACCTTGACGGCGCACACGGAGCCGTCCTCGCCAGCGACAAACTCGAGCGGGGAGACGAGCGGTAGAACCTCGACGCCCTCGGCCTTGGCATGGTGCAGCTCAGCGCGACGGCAGGGCATCTCATCCTCGGTACGACGATAGGCGATGATGGCGTGCTCGGCGCCCAGGCGCTTGGCGGTACGGACGGCGTCCATAGCCACGTTGCCGCCACCAAAGACGACGACGTTCTTGCCGTGCTTGGTGGGGGTGTCGTACTCGGGGAACTTGTTGGCCTTCATCAGGTTCACGCGGGTGAGGTACTCGTTCGCGAAGAAGACGTTGGGCAGGTTCTCGCCGGGGACGTTGAGGAACTTGGGCAGGCCGGCGCCAGTCGCCACGTAGATGGCGTCGAAGCCCTGCTCGAACAGCTCCTCGGCCGTGGCCATGTTGCCCACGACGGAGTTGTACTCAAACTTGACGCCCATGTCCTCCAGGCCGTCAATCTCGCGCTTGACGACTGCCTTGGGCAGACGGAACTCGGGGATGCCGTAGACCAGCACGCCGCCGCCGGTGAAGAATGCCTCGAAGACGGTGACGTCAAAGCCGTTACGGGCGAGCTCGCCAGCGCAGGTGATGCCGGACGGGCCAGAGCCGACGACGGCGACCTTCTTGCCGTTCTTGGGGGCCATCTTGGGCGTGGAAGCGAGCTCGGGGCGGTCACCCAGGAAGCGCTCGAGCTGGCCGATGGCCACGGGCTCGGACTTCTTACCACGGATGCACTTGCCCTCGCACTGGTTCTCCTGCGGGCAGACGCGGCCGCAGATGGCGGGAAGCATGGAGTCCTCGCGGATGGTATCGAGAGCGCCGCCGAAGTCCTTCTCGCGGATCTGCTCGATAAAGCGGGGGATGTTGATGTTGACGGGGCAGCCCTCAACACAGAACGGCTTCTTGCAGTTGAGGCAGCGCTCGGCCTCGGCCAGCGCCATCTCCTCGGTGAAGCCCTTGTCGACGGGGCGGAAGTCGCAGGCGCGCTCGGCAGCCGGCTCCTCGTTATCGGGGGTGCGGGGCGACTTCATATCGGCAACGAAACGACCGTTAACTAGTGGCATGCGCAGCTCTTTTCCTCATAGGCCTTGAGGGACTCGCCCTCTTCGGAACGGTAAGCGGCCTGGCGGGCACGAAGGTCATCCCAGTCGACCAGGGTGGCATCGAAGTCGGGGCCGTCGACGCAAGCGAACTTGGTCACGCCGCCCACCTCGACGCGGCAGCAGCCGCACATACCGGTGCCGTCAACCATGATGGGGTTGAGCGACGCGGTGATGGGGGTGTCGTACTTCTGGGCGGTGAGGGTCGAGAACTTCATCATCGGAACGGGACCGACGCAGAAGACCTGGCTCACGGCCTTGTCCTGCAGCAGGCGCTCCAGCGGAGCGGTGACAACGCCCTGCTCGCCGTAGGAGCCGTCGTCAGTGGTGATGTGGATGTGGTCCTCGTCGAGGAGCTCGCGGAACTGGTCTTCCATGAGCAGGAGGTCTTTGGTGCGGGCGCCCATGATGGCGTGGACCTCATGACCGGTCTCGACCAGGTGCTTGGCGACCGGGAAGGCAATTGCCAGGCCGACGCCGCCGCCAATGACGGCACAGGGGCCCTCGGCCATCTCGGTGGGAACGCCCAGCGGGCCCACGACGTCGCGCAGCGACTCGCCGGCCTCGTAGGTGGAAAGCATCTCGGTGGTCTTGCCGATCACCATGAAGATGAACTCGACCCAGCCCTCGTCACCGTTCCAGCCGGCCAGGGTAAACGGGACGCGCTCGCCCGTCTCGTTGGCGCGAACCATGAGGAACTGTCCAGCGTGCGCATGCTTGGCGATTGCGGGCGCCTCGATGCGGAACTTGAACACCTTCTCCGAGAACTGCGTCTTCTCCAGGATCTTATACATAGAACCCCTCTCTTGTTAGGGCCGCCGAACCGTGCCTCCACGGAAATGGACGGTAGCCCGAATAAAACCGTACGCGCACAGGCGTTGTGCAGACATACGGTGCAAATTATACCCTCATGGACATGTCACTTACGTGTGTCTTCGGCGGTTGGGAGCAGGGTTTATCCACTGCGGCTTACCAAATAGGGGCAGGTTTATTTTGGTCAGTCTTATCGGGTAAAACGGCAAAGGGGGCCGGCCTCGGGTTGTGATGAGGCCGGCCCCCTTTGGGGTGCTATGTGCGTATGGTGGCGCGCGGTTTATTGCGATGCCGCAACTGGGGCGTTTCCGCAGGTAAAACCTGACAAAATAAATCTGTCCCTAAATGGTAGGTTTTAGTGCTTGCCGTTGGCGGAGGCGGCGCCGTTGACATGGTCGCGGGCATAGACTACGCCGTGCACAATCGCCAGACCGGCGGCGTCGGCCGCGCGGGCGCAGGTGTCCTGGAAATCCTCGGCCTCGCGGGCGCGCAGCTGCTTAAGCACGTAGTCGGCGACGGCCATCTTGCCGGGAGGGTTGCCGATGCCGGTGCGGATGCGGCTGAAGTCGCGGCTGCCCATCTTGTCGATGATGGAGCGCAGGCCGTTGTGGCCGGCATGGCCGCCGCCCACCTTAACACGCACGTCGCCGGCGGGAATATCGAGCTCGTCGTGGATTACGAGCAGCTCCTCGGCCTTGATCTTGTACTCGCGGCAGAGCTTGGAGATGGGACCGCCAGAGGTATTCATGTACGACTGCGGCTTGACCAGCACGATCTGGCGTTTGCCGCCCTCTTCCTCAGGATCGTTGATGTTGATGAGCGCGACCTCGGCGCCGGCCTGGTTTTTCCAGTACGTGACGCCGGCCTGACGGGCCAGCTCGTCGATTGCTTTGAAGCCAGCGTTGTGGCGGGTCTCGGCATACTCATCGCCAGGGTTGCCAAGTCCGGCAACCATGCGAATCTTAAGCGGCTGTGCAGCTGCCATATTTATCCTTCCGTTATACAAAAGTTTAATCAACGACAAAGGCTACCACGCCCGCCGAAGGCGAGGAAAGGTTGCAGCAAAGTCATTTCAGAAAACAGCTGCCCCGAGACAGCAGGAAGCCCCGGACACGCCGGGAGGGGTTATCAAAGCGAACATCCCGCAGCCGCAAAGCGGCGAGGACGTTCGCGTGATAACCCCGCAGGCGTGTCCGGGGCTTCCGGAGGGATGCGAGGGTCGAGCGACTACAGCGCGAAGTCGCCGCCGACGAGCGTGGAGACGGGCTCCTCGTGGTAAACGGCGGAGATGGCCTGAGCGAACTCCTCGGCGACCGAGATGGTCTTGATCTTGCCGCCGACCTCGACGGGGATGGCATCGGTGACGACGCACTCGACGATGGGGGCATCGTTCAGGCGCTCGATAGCCGGGCCCGAGAAGATGCCGTGGGTGGCGCACACGTAGATGTCGCCGGCGCCCATGGCCTTGAGCTCCTTGACGTTGGCGCACAGGGTGCCAGCGGTGTCAATCATGTCGTCGTTGATGATGCAGGTCTTGCCCTTGATGTCACCGATGATGCCCATGACCTCGGCGGCGTTGTGGCGCGGACGACCCTTGTGGGCGATGGCCAGGTCGCAGCCGAGCATGTCGGACAGCTTCTTGGCGGCCTTGGCACGACCCACGTCGGGGGAGACGACAACCAGGTTGTCGGTGTCGAAGTGCATGTCGTTGTAGTACTGGCCAAACAGCGGCAGTGCGGACAGGTGATTAACCGGGATATCGAAGAAGCCCTGGATCTGGCCCTGGTGCAGGTCGAGGGTGATGATGCGGTTGACGCCGGCGCGCTCGAGCAGGTTGGCGACGAGGCGGGCGGTGATGGGCTCGCGCGGGCCGGCCTTGCGGTCCTGGCGGGCATAGCCGTAGTGGGTGATGACGGCGGTGATGGAGCGGGCGGATGCGCGCTTGGCAGCGTCGGTGGCGATGAGCAGCTCCATGAGCATGTCGTTGACGTTGCCGCCGGCCACGGACTGAATCAGGAAGACGTCGGCGCCGCGGACGGTCTCGTCGTAGCGGGCGTAAATCTCACCATTGGCGAACTGCTTTAGCGTAAGGCCCGAAAGCTCGACCCCAAGGTACTCAGCGATCTTCTGAGCGAGGGGACGGTTGGAGGAACCGGAATACACGCGGATGGACTTGCGCATATTCTCCGACTTCTCGGGATCATTAATCGGCATTACCCTTCTCCTTTATACATCGAATGCCATATAGATGCCTTTTTGCATTGTAACCGCGCGGCGGGGTTAATCGGGTCTTGATAACGTCTTTACCGTCAACGGACACGAACCGACCACTCATCCGGTCGCGCAGGTCAGCATAGAAAAAGGAGCCGTCCCCATGGGAACAGCTCCTTTTGTGCTTGGTAAAACGTTATACCTCGTCGTCCTCGTGCAGACGGCGGCGATAATCGGCGGCCCAGCCCTCAATATTTACCTGACGGGCGCGGCCCAGACCGAGCGCGTCGGCCGGGACCGGCTCGGTGATGACGGAGCCGGCGGCCACGAGCGCGCCGTCGCCGATCTGGGCGGGCGCGACCATCATGGTGTCGGAACCGATGAAGGCATCCTTGCCGATGACGGTCTTGTGCTTGTGCACGCCGTCGTAGTTGCAGGTGATGGAGCCCGCGCCCACGTTGACGCCGGCGCCCATGGTGGTGTCGCCGATGTAGGACAGGTGGGGCACCTTGGAACCCTCGCCGATCGTGGACTTCTTGATCTCCACGTGCGTACCGGCCTTGGAGCCGTCGAGCATGTGGGTGCCCGGGCGCAGGTAGGCGCGCGGGCCGCAGTCGACGCCGTTCTCGATGACGGCCTCGATGGCGATGGTCTCATCGATGGTGCAGCCGCTGCCGACGGTGGTGTCGGTGAGACGGCTGTTGGGGCCGAGCTGGCACTCTTCGCCCACGGTGACGTGACCGATCAGATGCGTCTGCGGCCACACGACGGTGTCGCGGCCGATAACGGCATCGGGGCCGATCCAGGCCTGCGTGGGGTCGATGAAGGTAACGCCCTCGGCCATCCAGTGCTCGTTGATGCGGTCGCGCGCGATGGCGGTGAGCTGTGCGAGCTGGATGCGGCTGTTGACGCCCAGGCCGTCGCGGTAGTCGTCGCAGTGGAAGATGGAGACTGCCTGGCCGTGGCCCTTGAGGATCTCGAGCATGTCGGGCAGATAGTACTCGGACTGCGCGTTGTCGTTGCCGATCTCGTCAATGTGGGCGGCGAGCTGCGCGCCGTCGAAGGCGTAGCAGCCTGCGTTGCACTCGAGCAGCGTGGCGGCCTGCTCGGGCGTGCAGTCCTTCTGCTCGATGATGCGCTCGATCTGGCCGTCGGCGCCCAGCTTGATGCGGCCGTAACCGAAGGGGTCGGGCGGGGTCATGGTCATGACGGTGCAGGCGAGCTCGCCGGTAGCGACGGTCTGCGCGAACTTGGCGACGGTGTCGGCGGTGATGAGCGGCAGGTCGCCGTTGAGCACGACGACCGGACCTTCGGCGATGCCGCAGGCCTCGAGCGCGACCTTTACGGCGTGGCCGGTGCCCAGGCGCTCGGTCTGCTCGACGCACTCGACCTTGGTGGCGCTGTTGGCGTAGGCGCCGTCGATGAGGGCGCGCATCTCGTCGGCGTGGCTGCCGATGACAACCACGACGCGGCTGCAGCCGGCCTTGATGGTAGCGTCGACGATCCACTGGACCATGGGCTTACCCAGGATCTTGTGCGAAACCTTGCAGTGGTTCGACTTCATGCGGGTGCCCTCGCCGGCAGCGAGGATAATTGCGGTTGCGTCCATGTGATCTCCTGTTACGTTATAGAGACGTGTGTTTGGAAACGATACACGGCGCAATATGATACCGCAGGCATATGA
>ERZ1026874.708-NODE-708-length-19763-cov-14.039426_pt1 | contig 19763 bp, 14 predicted proteins | sample MGYA00380167_ERZ1026874 | MGnify/ENA primary metagenome ERZ1026874 (study PRJEB33269, sample SAMEA4719803) | human gut metagenome | biome: human-associated habitat; feature: organic feature; material: feces | place: Cameroon | collected 2013-10 ...
AATGCGAGAGCCTTTATAGCGTGGAACGAGTGACAGAACAGGCTCCGCGCTTTTTTCGTATGTATAAACGAAGTACATTAATTTTGCCAAGGTAGCCAGCAGCATTAACTGAGCAATAATGAGTAATGGCTACTATCAGATATTGAACTCACATAGGCGATGGGGAATTCTAATCGCCATTATCTTATTTTCTTCTTTCGTACATGCACAAAAGATTTCAGTTTCACGTTTTGTGCTGGCAGAGTCTGACCTTTCGGCTCAAAATAAAAGCACTTTAGTTGAAGACCAGAACGGAGATAAATGTGCATTGATTCGAGTGCAGACTACGCAAAAAGGATTCTCTTTTGATGTAGGATCTGCAGGTGTTCAAAAAGTTGATGACAATCATATTGGAGAAATATGGGTATACGTCCCTTTTGGCGTACGTCACATTAGTATCCGACATCCACAACTTGGTTCACTTGTAAATTACAGTTTTCCTATAAACATCGAAAAGGCAAGGACTTATATCATGGAGATAACTTCGGATAAAGTGTTTGTAAACTATTACGATGACTCCAGAAAGCAAAAGTTGAATATAAGAGTGGTGCCCGCAAATGCTTCACTCACGTTAAACGGCATGAATGTCAAGTTAAATTCCAAGGGCGAAGCCTCACAGGAATTGTCATTTGGAACATATACTTATAAGGTAGCAGCTGATAGATATTATCCCAAGGAGGGACAGATTGTAATAAACGACTCTATCCATGCTCATCAACTTATTGTGAATGATTTGAAGCCTATAATGGGAAAGATTAGTGTACATACTAATCCATACAATGCGGAGATTATGCTTGATGGAATTTCTATCCCTTCGAACACTGCTCTCACACCGTATGCAACACAGATTGGGTATCATAAACTCATAGTGAAACAGATTGGATACAAGACTGAAGAACGAGACATTAGAGTTGAACAAGACAAAACTACCGACATAAATGTTATTTTAAGTCAATTGGCCAAATTCTCTTTTAGAAGTGACCCAACTGGAGCCATATTGTCTGTCGGCGGAGAAAAGTTAGGTACGACTCCTTGCCAAAAAGAACTGAAAACAGGATCTTATGAGGTTTTTGCCCAAAAAGTAGGATACAAAGATTATAAAAAGAAGATGGCTCTAAGTAGTTCCAATCCTAATGTCATTATTTCCATGAGCAAAATATACAACTACAAGAATGAGTTTTACGCAGAGGCTGGGGTTCGTGCAGGAACTTTTGTCTCTTTCGGCGGAACTATTGGCGGCTACATTTCCAATGTAAACGTCGAACTATCTGCTTTCTATGGGACAGGAAACAGTGAAACCATTTATTGGAGTGGGAATGATACGAAGCCTGTATCAAGCATCTATCACCCAGAACTTATGGTAAGCGGTAAGGCCGGATACGGAATAGCAGTAGGAACAAGATTTAGGATTACCCCACAATTGGGAATAAATTACTTGAGTCTAAAAGAGACAATGCAAGAGGATAGCAATGTTACACCAGCCAATGGAAGTAATGTTATGAGTGTACTTTGGGGAGCACGTATCTCGGCTATCATTTCCAATCATTTTGGAGTGAGCTTATCTCCTGAATATTCTGTCGGAGCAGGAAAATCCAATGGCTATAAAGAGTTGGAGGCCGTGTCTTCAAAAATCAAGAATTGGGGACAAGGGTTTAATGTGAAATTAGGATTAATGATAGCGTTTTAAGATGAAACATATTGGTTTATACATATTGTTGGTATGCATAGTATTTGTTGGGTGTTCAGACAAATACTCGTCTGAATTGGGATTGAAACCTACATTGACTCCAAGATACCTTAGGGTATCTCCTACGTCACTGTCGTTTTCTGCCAATCAGACATCAAGCCAAAGTGTGGACATTGAAACGATGGAAACACCTTGGAAAGTTGACAATGCCATTGATTGGGTGTCTATTTCTGCAACAAGTGGTCAGAGTAATTCCAATATAAATGTCAGTGCGTCCGAGAATAAAGATGCCAATGCGGCAAGAACTGGTGTGTTTTATATAAAAGCGGATGTCAGCGATTGGAATTATGAAAAGGGAATTTCCGTGTCGCAAGCTGCTGCAACACCTTATATTAATGTGTCTCAATCAAACATCACATTAAAAGGAACCGCTTGTACATCAACATTTAATGTAACATCAAACTGTTCTTATACGGTGACAAATAATGCAGACTGGCTTACACTATCCCAAAAGGACAATAGTTTTGTTCTCAATGCTACGGCAAATGAAACCAGTCAATATCGCACGACAACAATACTGTTTTCATACAATGGAATTGACCAGGCAAGCAACAAAATTGTTGTAACTCAGGCTCCAGCTTCTATCAATGCCTCTACAGAGACTTTAATGTTCGAGAATACAGCCGGTGAGATTAAGGTTGAAGTTACTTCCGAATCAAAATGGACTGCATCCACATCTTATAGTTGGATTAATGTAACACCAGGAAGTGGAGAAGCAGGAACGTCGTCCATAACAATTTCCGTATCCCCAAACACTTCTGTTGATGAGCGGACTGGATATGTAATTCTTTCTATAGGTTCGGAAGAAAGAATACAAATTCCTATCAAACAGCGAGGTATTTATATTGAGATTGACAAGTCACAATATGAATTCGAGGCATCGTCTGGAACACAAACAATCCAAGTCAACAGTAATACTTCGTGGCAGGTATCGTCTGTTCCGTCATGGATAAAAGTAGACAAAACAAGCGGAACTGGGAACTCTGCAATAAAAGTCACAGTCGAAGACAATCCTAATACAACAGAGAGAAATGGTGAATTTGTGATTTCACAACCGGGGGTAAGTACAATGGCTACAGTGAAAGTGCATCAGAAAGGTAAAACATTTGATGTGGCTACCACGACATTGACTTTCAATGACAAAGAAGAATCGCAAACAATCACCATTACGACAGATGGAACTTGGCGAGCATACAGTAGTGCCGATTGGATTAAAATCTCACCAGAGACGGCAACAGGAAATTCCACTTTGACCATCACCGTTCAAGAAAACTCTACGGATGGGGAAAGAAGTGGTTCTGTAAACATCCTGATGGGTGATGCTTCAGCAACAGTAGCTATCGTCCAAAAAGGTAAATATTTTACGATAGACAATAGTTTGCTTGATTTTACAAGCAAAGGTGGCGAACTTAAAGTAACTTTAACTACTAATGCGCCATGGTCTGCAAGGAAAGACGATTCGGTTAATTGGCTGTCTATTTCTCCAACCAATGGCATAGACAATGCTACCGTAAAAGTTACAGCTTCAGACAATGCTTCTGTCAACAAACGTTCTGCAAATGTTTATTTTGATGCATTGGGTAGAAGTGTGAATATCCTTGTGTCCCAAAAAGCACGATACTTGACTGTGGATGCAAATGAATTGTTGTTCTATTCAAAGGGTGGAACGTCAAATGCTGTGACAATATCCACAGACGGAACTTACTCCGTAAACTGTTCAGACAATTGGTTGACAATATCAAGAAACGGAGACTCCTTTACTGTCACTGCATCTGAAAATGACACAAAGGATGCCCGTATCGGCAAGATTACAATCTCGTTGACCGATTTGAAAGAAGGTTCTTATTCTGTCACGTTGACTGTCACTCAATTAAACTATGGCGGAACTTTTCTGCGTAAAGATTTTGAGGAAGACAAAGATTACGACAGCAATGGTTCTTCAACTGGAAGTCTGACTATAACAGGTTATGGGAGCGATACCAATTATGACACGAGTAGCCAAAGTGGTACTAAGTTGTCTGTGGTGGGTTTTAAGGCCGACACAAGTTGGGATACTTCCACCAATTCGAGTGCTAAGGTGACGATAACTGGGTTTAAATCAGATCAAAGTCTCGATTCTGCAGCAAATTCATCTGGTAATATGCAAAAGAACGAATTTTCAAGCGATAGTAATTGGAATTGATAATTGTTGAAACATAAAAATAAAAATATGAAACAAGTACGCATTATTCAAATGCTCATGGCAGTAGTTATGGTATTGGCTTTGGGCTCATGCTCTTCTGATGATTTGTCAGAAGTTGAAAATCAAAATGGCAAGCAAACTGTCAAAATGGAATTTGTGGGTAAAGTCATCGGATTCGACCAACAAGGTTCAACCAAGGCTAAAATTCAGACAAGAGCGACCAGTTCTTCATGGAATGATGGAGACAAGATTTATATCACATTCTTCAATGGCTCTACCGTTGTTCCAGGCGAAGCCACTTATAGCAGAGCTTCTGGCTGGTCGGTCAGTTATGATGGAAATCTGGCAACAGGCAGCAATCTGAAGTGTGAGGCACGTTATTTTGTCAACGCAACATTCTCCAGTTCTTCTTTGGTCTCGTTGAATGCCAATTCTGAGATTTATGAGGACTTGAATGCCACGTATGCCTATAGTAACGGATCATTGACTGTTACTGCCACATTGTCTCCAAAGACAGGTCGCATTCGTTTTACTGGAAAGTCAGGAGAAAAGATATATACGACAGGTATTTCTGTCTATACAACGTTCTCTCCTGCCATTAACACTTTCTCCACATCAAATGCCATGATTACATCAACCGTGGCATCGAATGGAAGTACACCTTATATATACGGCTCCTTCACGGATAACGACAGAAGCCTTGGTCTTGTCGGTTCTGATTATGCATTTACGCGTACATGCACAAGCAGCATGCTTAATGTGGGCGAAAGTGGGTATATGGCTATTCCATCAGAGTCTTCACATAATAATTGGCGTAACGGATTGTATGTCAAAGCAAGTGGCGTAGAGTTTAAAATGATACCTGTCGCAGGATATAGCGGTGGTTTCTTTTTGATGGCAGAAACAGAAACTACAGAAGCTTTGTATCAGTCTGTCAATGGAACAGTTTCCACTTCACAGTTGCCAATAGATGCAATTTCCTACTCTGACATCAAAACCTTTATTGAAAAAATAAATAACAACACCCAACTTAACTTCTCTTTGCCATCAACAGAGCAGTGGCAATATGCAGCAATGGGAGGAAATAAATCACAAAGTTATATTTATTCAGGAAGTAATATCCCTGGGGATGTAGCTTGGTATTCTTCCAATTGTTCTTCAAAGCAAAAAGTAAAAACGAAGACGCCTAACGAATTAGGAATTTATGACTTAAGTGGAAATGTTGAGGAGTTTGTTACAAATCGATATAGTTATAGTTCTTATAGTTTTCCATGTTTTTGTGGAGGTAGTTACCTTAGCACATCTAATAGTATTACTAATACATCAAGAAGCAATATGTATGATAAGCATGGATATACATCTAATGCAGATAACATAAAAGACAATGGCATAGGCTTTCGGCTTATTTTAACTTGCAAGTAAATACATGAAGCATTATAGTCTTATCATTCTAAGTGTAATAATAGCAATAGGGGTAATAGCTATCTATATTGCTAATTTCTATAGGACTCCTCTTTCTGATAATACTTCAGATTGGGGAGCATGGGGAAACTATGTTGGTATAGGAATCAGTATCATATCTGTTTCACTCATATATATAACCTACAAAGAACAACAAGAAAGTAATAGAATTGGAAGATTTGAAGAGCATTACCATGTTGCATTAAAGACCTTAACAGAGTTGTTAGAAAATAAAAAGGAAATAATAGTAACTGCATACAATAAGATCGAATATCATTTCAGGAATCCGTTTGATCCTTTAACAGACTACAAACAATCAAATACACAAAATATCTTAGGATATTATTATTTTTCTTCTGTTTTTGACATGAGACAAGAATGTGATGAAATTTTCCGTTATTTCTTCACAATCTTAAGCTCTATTCAACATAGTACAATTTTGGAAGAGGAAGAAAAGAACAAATATTTTACAGAGGTATCTTGTGTCCTTCCAGAATATGCTCGTATTTTATTTCTATGCTGGGGATGTTACTATAAACATAATGCTACAGAGTATTATAAGAAAGGTCTATATCGTATGACAATTATCAAGAATACAAGTCTCCACAATGTTATAAAGTTTGCTTGTACAAACATCAGACCACAAAAAGAAGCGACAAATATGGATGATATTGAGTTAGACGATTATTCCAACGAGGAATTCCAAGATACATACAAAAGATTTTTCAATAATAAAAACAAACAACAATGAAAAAGATTATTATGTTATTGATGGCTCTCTGCATGGTATTGCCAGCATTGAATGCCCAGAACAACAAGGCACTGAACAAAGCCTTGAAGAAAGAGTACAAGGTGAAGATGAAGGAATTTAAGAAGGGAGGTTGGATGCTTTATGGCTCGTCTCGATCTCTTGATGTAGCCCTTCTCAACCACTATGGTAAACTCAACAAAGAGGGAGAAGAAGCCTATGAGATAGTAGGTACTTGCTCCAAATTCAAGTCAAAGAATGTGGGTCATCAGACTTGTATCAACAATGCTTGTAACATTTATGCCCAACAGGCTGGTCGTCAGTTGAAAGGGCGCATTGTGAGTGATATTGCCGGTAATAGTGATGATTTATCAGGAGGGTTTGACCATTTCTATGCAGCCTACGAGAGCCTTGTACAAAAGGAACTCAACGGTGAGTTGCAGGAGTCTTTCTCCGTTATCCGCAGCAACAAGGATGGAAGTTACGAGATGCAGACATTCTTTGTAGTAAGCGAAAGTGCTGCCACCCGAGCAAGAATACGTGCATACGAGAATGCTGCAAAAGAAAGTGCAGCCGCCCAGAAATATGCAAAGAAGGTAAGCGACTTCGTTCGCGAAAGATTCAAACCAACAACCGTTTCTACATTCACCAATGACTAAACGAATAATTGTTTTACTGACAATGAACTTTTGCCTCATTTCAGCTTTCTCACAAAGTTGGGATGAGGTAATACGTAATACCCAAACTTATCTCTCGGGAGAAGGTTGGGGAGCGACAGTTGAGGAAGCTGACCAACAGGCACTTGCTGCATTGATAAGCAAAATATCCGTTGTGGTAAGCAACGACTTCTCTATTACGGAAGACGAGCGTACAACCAATGGGAAACTTGATGCGGCAAGTTATACGACCTCAAAACTGCAGACATACTCAACCGCCACATTGACCAACACTGAGCGCATTGTCATAGATAACAATCCAGACCAAGCTCATATCGGTCGATTTATCAAACGAAGCGAACTGAACAAAATCTTTGAAGGGAGAATTCGTACCATAAAAGAGTATATCCGTTTAGGAAAGGTTGCTGAAGATGCTTGCAAGATAGACGATGCGCTAAGAAATTATTATTGGGCATATTCTTTGCTCAAATCTGTGCAGCGACCGTCGAGTGTCGTTTATTCGGATGAAGAAACAGGAGAAACAATGTATCCTTTAACCTGGCTTCCGCAGCAGATTACAAATATCCTAAAGGATTTAAGCGTTGAGGTTACTGGTAACGATGGCACAAATGTCGATTTAATGTTCAAGTATAAAGGTCAACCCGTCAGTACACTTGACTTCACCTACTTCGACGGACGCAACTGGAGCAATATCTGTAGTGCGAAGGACGGACGTGGAACGATGGAATTCAGTAAAGGATTGATTCCTGACAACGTTCAAATCAACTACGAATACGCCTATCGTGGTCAAGCGCACATCAATCAGGAAATACAAAGTGTTCTGAATGTCGTAAAAGGGCAATCTATACGTGCGGCAAGGGTAAACCTGCAAATGGGAAAGGCTAAAAAAAGTACAGACAATACACTATCTTTGGGTAAGTCACGGGCAAATAATACTATGTTGCCTGTTGCAAATGATGGTTCTTATAGAGCTGTGCTAACCAAAGTGCTTAATGCGATAAAGGGACACGACTATGATGCTGTACGCACTCTCTTTACTGATGATGGCTGGAGTATGTTTACAAGCCTTGTAAGATATGGCAATGCCAGAATACTCAATGCAATGGATTGTCAGTTTAGCCAACTGCGTGACAATGTAATTGCAAGAAGCATACAAATGTCTTTCTCTTTCAAGAAAGGGTTAAGAAAGGACTTTGTGGAAGATGTGGTCTTTACTTTCGACAAAAATCAGAAAATAGACTGTATTGCTTTCGGTCTTGACCGCAAAGCCAAACAAGACATCATGAAACGTGGCGCATGGACTCCTATTGCTCGTCAAACAATTATGCAATTTCTTGAAAATTACAAAACAGCATACGCACTGAAGCGACTTGACTATCTCAAAACAATATTTGATGACGATGCCGTCATTATAGTAGGTCATGTAGCAGAAAGACTTGTTTCGAACAGACAGAGCAAGGATATGCCAGTAACATTCCATACGCAGAGGCATATCAGTAGAGTTCAGTATAGCAAGGACCAGTATATGAAGAACTTGGAGGCTTGTTTCAGAAGCAATGAGTTTGTAAACATACGATTTGCGAATAATGACGTTCGCAAGGCAAAAAATGGCGAGGAGTATGGCATACAAATTAAGCAGGACTATTATTCGACCAACTATGGAGACCAAGGCTATCTCTATTTGCAAGTTGATTTGGAGAATCCACAAAAGCCTATTATAAAGGTTAGGACATGGCAACCTGAACCTGATCCCGAGATAGGCTTGTTTGGAATAGGTAATTGGTAAACTATAACATAACAATTATGCGTAAGTATTTTTTTATACTACTGTTGTGTTCTTCATCAATGATGGCACAAAATACAAATTCAGACTATCAAGCATTCCGTAAAGGTGTGCTTGGTAGTTATGATAACTTCCGAAAAACAGTGCTGGAAGACTATGCAGAATATCTGCAAGGTGTCTGGGATGAATACGAGCAATTCAGAGGAATCAAGAGAGACAAAGAACCCAAACCATCAATAGCACCAAAGGCTGACATAAAACCACAAGATGTCACGCCTATTCAGTCTGTCCCCGAGATAAAACCCACAGTACAGTCTCCCCCAGCCCCGACAGATAATCCCAGACCTGTAAAGTCTATGACTCCTAGCACTTTACCGAATATGTCTTTCCCCTTTTATAACATGAAACTAAGTACTGTTTTATGTCATGTACAAACGATTGTTGACATTGAGCATCAAGCAATAGCAAAGGCTTGGGACACCTACCAACAAGATAGAGTTATGAAAGATGTTATTCGCTCTTTACAATCATTGGCTATTGCATATGATCTCAACGATTGGTTTACATTTGAGCTTGTCAGAAACTACACGGAGGCATCGTGTAAGAATCCTGAAAGTAAAATGGTATTGCAACATTTTCTCCTCGTAAATATGGGATATGATGTTCGATTGGCAAGTTGCGGAAATCAACTTTTATTGTTGGTTCCTTTCAATCAACAGGTATATGAGCGGAGCTATCTCGTTATTGATGGTAAAAAATATTATGCCTTTTATGACGATTCTACAAGCAAGGTTCAAAATGCTGGAGTTTATACATGTCGTTTACCTAACGCAACAGACAAAGGGCGTAATATAGACTTAACCATGAGAGGTGGACATTTAGGGATAAAGACAGGTTTGGCGCATAGGTTTAGCATGAGTGACGGAAAAATTTCGTTGCATGGTTATGTTGATAAAGGAACAATGGAGGCCATCCGCCGTTACCCCCAGATGGATATTCCGTTTTATGCCATGTCAACTATTGATTCAAACTTCCACAGATCTTTACTTACACAAGTAAACGAACAAATACGAGGGTGCTCGGAAATAGAAGCGGTTGGTAGAATTCTTCATTTCATACAATATGCTTTCGACTATGCTAAAGACGGAGAACAACATGGATATGAGAAGCCCTATTTCATTGAAGAAAACTTTTATTATCCGAAGAACGACTGCGAAGACAGAGCCATTTTATTTGCATTTCTTGTGCATAACATCTTGGGGCTTGACGTACACCTCGTACAGTATCCTGGGCATGAATGTACTGCAGTAAACTTCTCTACCTCTCAGATGAATGGAGATGGATATATGTACAAAGGCAAGGCTTTTTATATTTGCGACCCGACTTTCATCGGTGCTTCAATAGGTCAATGTATGCCTGATTATAGAAATGTAAAGCCTATAGTAGAACAATGGTACTGATATTGTTTCTCTTTTCAGTTCACTATTCGCACAGTTCTCATTCTTCACACAGTTCTCACAACTTGCATAGCTCACACTCGTCTCACTATTCAAGTCGTTACTAAGGATAGTGATTCGCAAGATTATTGCGAGTTGTAAAATAATTTGGGAGGGGCGTGTTCGAATGCGCTCCTCCCCTAATATTTTATCTACTCAAGCCTTTCCTCGGATCACTTGCAATAGTGTGTGGCTATGCATAAATTCTAGTGTACCCTTATAATATAGCTTTTTGTGCCACTTCTATGGCATCTCGTTTCAGTGCATAGTCATTTTCATTTCCGACAGCATCAATTACTTTATCTGCAAGCCACAGTTTCAACATCTGTATAATATATTCTATAAATGGTACAAGGACAATGTTAACATCTCAATATATAGGCACTTGCAAAAGTGCCTATACAAAGGGCTATGCCCTAAATTGAGCACTAACTTTCGCTTGCGAAACTTAAATAAAATTATATACAATCAGTCTTGTTTATTCGCTGCCACCGAATAAAAATAGCGAATTTTATTTTGTACCACAGAATGTTTGACAGTCGGATTTCGCTATAATCGGTTGCTCTCGCTATAAAATTCGTCGATTTTTGACGGAATTGTATGACTTTTGACGGATTTACAACGATTATTACGCTATAATTATGCCAAATCCGATATAAATCCGTCAATATCCGCTATAATCTAATGTGTCAGCTATGGAAGAGGCACGATATACCATGTTCGCCCTTCTGCCTTTATTAAACACTCCTTACTCATACTTTTCAGCAAGTCACCTAAGCCACGAAGTTTTTGCTCTTCCGTCTTATTCTGTGGCAGCCCATCCTTCAGATATTCGTATATGCTATCTCGCTTGGCACCTTCTTCACCAGCATTACTGGGATATTGTAGAACCATTTGGCGCTACTTCTCCTTGTCATGTCCTTTACTCTTTGTGTAAGAAGGTAATTGGTGAGTGTTCATAGTTTAGTTGTTTAAAGTTTCCGTTCCGTGACACCGAATGTGCGTTCCGTGACACCGAATGACCGTTCCGTGTCACCGAATGGCCGTTCCGTGTCACGGAATAGAGATTTATATTATATTACTTAAATAATAAACTTTACTTGTTTCAACGAGTAGATGCGGTTGTTGCCTTTATTGTCTACGAGATGCAGCAATCCATCGGTGCCTACATGATGTATGCAGGCATCGAACTCCTCGCCGGTAGCAACATCTTTATAGGCGTGAAAGCCCGAGCTGCGATAGAGAGCGGCATTGTATTGGCTTACGATAGCATCGTGATTGCCATTTATGGCAAGGGTGTAATAGTGCTCAAAGCTTTGCAAGATGTCGTCGAGTAGAAGGTTGAGCGGAGTCTCATGTTTGGTAATGTTGAGCAGCGACACGGGATTGGGGGCATCGCTGAAGAACCTATTTTGATTGACATTAAGACCAATGCCGTATATACAGCGCTTGAGGGTCTTGCCTACAACAGATGACTCGATGAGCGTACCGCTAATCTTGCGGTCGCGCCAATAGATATCGTTAGGCCACTTTAGCGTTATGTCCTTAGTATAGCGGTCGAGCACGTGCTTGAGAGCAAGTGCTCCAGCCATAGAGAGAACAAACTGTTTGGCTATGGGAACGCTTACAGGCGAGGTGAGTATGGAGAATAGAAGGTTCTTGCCATCCTCACTCTCCCACTTGTTGCTGCCCTGACCACGACCTGCAGTTTGATGTGATGCAACAGCAATGGTCATTGCATCGGGCGCGGGAGTGGGAAGAGACATAAGATAGTCGTTGGTCGAAGGGATGTCTGAAAGGTGTATTATCTCTTTTTGCATTTTATCTGGGTTTATTATCTGAAGGCGCAGCAAGGATTGAAGGCATCCTCAATGTGCGTAATATCGGCGATGGCATCGTTGTTACCAACAATAGATATTATGTCGAATCGAAGAAGGTCGACAACGTTATGTTGCTTGACATAGGCATTTGCAGCAAAGCCTATGTTGCGTATCTTGCGTAGGTCGACGGCATCGCGCGGGTCGGTAACCACATCGCTTGTACGTGTCTTTACCTCTACAAATACAATGATGTTGCCTTCGGGCGCGCGTGCTATTATGTCGATATCGCGGTGGCCTATGCGCCAATCTCGCTCCAAGATGTCGTAACCTTTGTTGAGCAGAAAATTGACTGCATATTCCTCACCCCACTTGCCGAGTTGGTTGTGTTGAGCCATAATTGATTATTTTTAATGTACAAAGGTATCGTTAAAATGCGAGATATATGGCATTATTATTGTAAATTTGCAAACAAAAAGTTTACTTATGGACAATAGCGAACAACAGAAGAGAGACGAGCAGTTTATGCGGCGTGCCTTGGACGAAGCCTTGGCTGCACGCGAGGCGGGAGAGATTCCGGTAGGAGCTGTAATTGTGGCTGCCGACCGTATTATCGCACGTGCGCACAACCTGACAGAAACCCTTGGCGACGTAACAGCACATGCTGAGATGCAAGCCATAACATCGGCTGCCAACCAGCTTGGCGGCAAATACCTAACCGACTGTACGTTGTACGTAACAGTTGAGCCGTGTATTATGTGCGCAGGCGCAATAGGCTGGTCGCAGATTAGGCGTGTGGTGTTTGGCGCAGCCGACGAGAAACGTGGCTTTATGCGGTTTGCTCCCAAGGCATTACACCCTAAATGTACAGTTACGCAGGGCGTGCTGGAGGAGGAATGCAGAACGCTGATGACCGATTTCTTCCGCAGTCGCCGATAACATACGCTTAGATAGATACAACCAATTAAACATAATATATAAACCTAAAAGGCTAAATCTATGATACCACAAGAATACCAGAAATTTTATCTTAAAGATGTGACCTTCGTCAACCTGATGATGCGACGCATCTATAACGTGCTTATCGTGGCCAATCCCTACGACGCCTTTATGCTTGAGGACGACGGACGTGTGGAAGAGAAGATATACAACGAGTATATGGAACTGGGTCTGCGCTATCCTCCTACCTTTACACAGGTTAGTACTACGGAGGAGGCTTATCAGGTGTTGCGTACAATGAACATTGATCTTGTGATATGTATGCCTGGCAATGCCGACAACGACGCATTCTCTGTAGCACACGACATAAAGGCAGGATTTCCGGACATACATTGCATTGTACTTACACCTTTCTCGCATGGCATAACGAAGCGTATGGAGAACGAGGACCTGTCTATATTCGACTACGTGTTCTGCTGGTTAGGCAACACCAACCTTATACTGTCAATAATAAAGCTGATTGAGGACAAGATGAATCTTGAGCACGATATTGAAGAAGGTGGGGTGCAGATGATTTTGGTGGTTGAGGACAGCATAAGGTTCTACAGCTCTATTCTGCCAAATCTATACAATTATATATTGGCACAAAGCAAACGATTCTCTACCGAGGCACTAAACCGACATGCTGCCACGCTGCGTATGCGTGGTCGTCCTAAGGTGGTATTGGCACGCAACTACGAGGAAGCTATGGCTTTGTACGACAAGTTTGCCGACAATGTGCTGGGCGTTATTAGCGATGTAAGATTCCCCGTAGGAGGCGTAAAGGATAGCGAAGCCGGACTGAAACTGCTGCGCAATATACATAGTCGCAACCCATATATACCTTTGATAATGGAGAGTGCCGAATCAGAGAATAGGGAGAAGGCAGAAGCTGAGGGTTTCAGATTTGTGGATAAGAACTCGAAGAAGATGTCGCTCGACCTTAGAAAGATGATGGAAGAGCACATGGGATTTGGCGATTTTATCTTCCGCGATCCGAAAACAAAGGCCGAGATAATGCGCATACATAGCCTGAAGGAATTGCAAGACAACATATTCAAGATACCAGACGATTCGATGCTGTATCACATATCGCGCAACCACATGAGCCGGTGGCTGTCGGCTCGAGCCATATTTCCGGTGTCAGAGTATCTTAAAAAGATTACGTGGGAAAGACTAAAGGACATTACTGCGCACCGAGAGATTATATTCGACGCTATTGTGCAATATCGACACATGAAGAATATTGGAGTCGTGGCTGTATTCGACCGCATGAAGTTTGACTCTTACTCTCACTTTGCACGCATAGGCGAAGGCTCGCTTGGCGGTAAGGGCAGAGGTTTGGCTTTCTTGGATAATATAATTAAGATGCACCCAGAATTCAACTCGTTTGAAGGTGCAACAGTACAGATACCTAAGACGGTGGTGCTATGTACGGATGTATTCGACCAGTTTATGGAACAGAACAATCTGTACCAGATAGCCCTAAGCGATGCGTCGGACGAGGATATATTGCAACACTTTATGAGAGCACAGTTGCCCGACTCGCTTATAGCCGACTTCTTCACATTTTTCGAGGCAACGAAGAGTCCGATAGCTATACGTTCGAGCTCGCTGTTGGAAGATGCACACTATCAGCCATTTGCCGGAATATATTCTACATATATGATTCCGTATCTTGACGATAAGTATGCCATGCTCGAGATGCTGGCTTGCGCCATCAAGGGCGTATACGCATCGGTTTACTATAAGGATTCGAAAGCGTATATGACAGCCACGAGCAACGTGATAGACCAGGAAAAGATGGCTGTGATTCTGCAAGAAGTGGTGGGCAAACAATATGACGGACGATACTATCCCAATATATCGGGCGTGCTCAGATCGCTCAACTACTACCCTATTGGGGATGAACGTGCCGAAGACGGTATTGCTTCGCTGGCTTTGGGATTGGGCAAGTATATCGTGGATGGCGGTCAGACGCTGAGAGTATCACCATATCATCCGCACCAGGTGCTGCAAACAAGCGAGCTTGAAACGGCGTTAAGGGAGACTCAAACCAGATTTTATGCACTGGACACAAAGCATGTGGGCAGCGATTTTAAGGTAGATGACGGATTCAACATCCTGAATCTTAAGGTGAAGGAGGCCGAGCGCGACAACTCGCTAAACTATATTGCATCGACCTACGACCCATACGACCAGGTAATACGTGACGGCATATACGACGGCGGACGAAAGGTGATAACCTTTGCAAGCGTATTGCAACATGGTGTGTTTCCATTGCCCGAACTGCTACAGATGTCGATGAAATATGGCGCCGAATCGATGAGACGACCGGTGGAGATTGAATTTGCATGCAACATAAACAACGACCGCACGGGCAATTTGTATCTATTGCAGATTAGGCCAATAGTGGACTCAAAGCAGATGTTAGACGAAGATGTGGCTGCTGTGCCTGATGATGAATGCGTGGTACGCTCGCATAACTCGCTGGGACATGGCGTTACGGAAGACGTAACTGACGTGGTATACGTAAAGACGGACGACAACTTTACGGCATCCAACAATCCTGCAATTGCACGAGAGATAGAGAAGATAAATCGCGAATATCTGGACAATGGCAAGAACTATGTACTTGTTGGACCAGGACGCTGGGGGTCGAGCGACCCGTGGCTTGGTATTCCGGTTAAATGGCCACATATATCGGCTGCAAGAGTTATAGTAGAAGTTGCGCTGAAGAATTATAGAGTAGACCCGAGTCAGGGAACTCACTTCTTCCAGAACCTTACATCATTCGGCGTAGGCTACTTTACCGTTGACGCCAATCGTGGAGAAGGTTTGTTCCATAATGTAATGCTCGACGAAATGGAAGCGGTGGAAGAAACCGAACATGTTAGAGTGGTAAGATTCAACAAGCCATTACGAATAATGATGGATGGCAAGAAACAAGAAGGCGCCGTGGTTGTTGGCGCATAATACACCACTTATTACAAAAGAAATGAACGACGATTGGACGTAAAAAAGAGGGTGTGTCAAACCTTAAACAATACGGGCTGAAAGCCCAAATTGCGCCTAGCCCAGGGCAGCGCCCTGGGTAAACGGATATTATAATAATACGCCCTGTAAGGGCAAAAGCATTTATCAACGCTTCTGCCCTTACAGGGCGCTTTGCTTTGGATGTATTACACCCAGGGCGCTGCCCTGGGCTAGGAGCTTCTGCCCCTTCGGGGCGTACCACTTGCGACTTTTGACACACCCTCTGTATTAATGTTTAAAAATTACTTCAAATCCATAATCTGCTTGCCTGTCTCATCGTCAGGACGAACCTCGAGCAACTTAGATGCCCACTGCTTAGCCTCGGCAACCTTGTCGTTCTGGATGTAGTGAACAGCGAGATACTGATAAGCTGTTGCAAGCTTCTTGGTATCAGCAGCAGTCTTATCGTCCTTAGCCTCGATAAGCTGGATGAGCTTCTGATAATAAGGAAGAGCAATACCTACCTTAAGATCAGGATTAATCTGATAGTAAGCAGTAGCCTGCTTAGATACAGCATAGATAGCAGCATAGTCGAACTTCTCGGCAATCAAGCCATAGATGTCGGCAGCCTTCTTGAAAGCAGCCTTCTTAGCCTCTACATTTGCGGCAGCCTCTGCCTCCTCAAGATAGATGTCGGCAAAGTCGTCATATTCCTTATATGTAACTTCCTCGCCCTTATCCTTAAGATACTGCTCGTAAGCAGCAACAGCCTCGGTAAACATCTTGCCCTTGGCATAAGCCTGAGCAATGAACTTGTTGTACTCCTTGTTATCAGCATCAACCTCAGGGAGGTGCTTGTAAGCCTCTACAGCTGCGGCAACGTTGCCTGTATTTACAAGAGCATCGGCATAGAAGATGTAGTCGTTAGGAGTATACTTGATGGTATCGGTAGCGGCGAAAAGCTGCTTGCCATATCCAACTGCTGCCTCATACTGCTTCTGCTTGTCAGAGCTGTAGAGAGCGATACGGTTGAACGAACCATAGTGAGGATACTTCTGTATACCAGTCTGCGAGAGGGTAAGAGCCTTGTCGTACTGCTCGAGAACGTATGCTGTAGAAGCATAGTCGAAGAGGATATAGTCCTCAAGCGAAGCGGCATTGCTAACCTTGTCGTAGTAATTCATAGCCGACTTAAGCTGGTTGTTAGAAGAATACATGTAACCAGCGGCAGCATCTACTGGATAGTCGGGCTTAACAGTGCGGAGCTTCTCAAGCATAGCAACAGCACCCTTTGGATCTACCTTCTGGTAAACACGAGCATACTTAACGTAAGCTGTTGGGTCCTGAGGAGCCTGCTGTGTAGCCATCTCATAGTAAGAAGCAGCCATACCGCCATCGTCCTCTGCCGAAGCGATATCACCACGAAGAACATAACCAGCTGCACATGTCTTGCCTACCTTCATTGCCTGATCGGCATAAACCTTAGCCTGCTCGAAGTTCTTTGCTGCAAGGAATGCACGTCCAAGACCAGCAAGAGCCTCAGCATTCTTCTTGTTGAGCTTCATAAACGCCTTAACTGGGGCCTTAGTTGCAACAACGTCGCCTTTAGCGTCTACTACTACCTTTGTAATGGCATCAACCTGAGACTTAACGTCCTGTGCCATTGATGGAGCTGCGATGCTGAGCATCAGAGCACCTGCTACGAAATATTTAATTGCCTTCATAATTCGGAATTTTTAAGAGTATAACCTTGATTTTAATATTATTGTATAGTAATACACAGTCTTTCTTTATTCTACTTATTAGTATAACGCAAATCGGCTAAGAATATTGCATCATACTGGCGACAAATACTTATTGTACGCTGGATATTTACTCGTTATGAACCTGTACGTCGCGAATGGTTATCTCGCCACGAGTAGGCAATAAGCCAGACTTAAAGATGATGAGCTGGCCCTTAGGCTGCTCAATAAAGTGAGCAAAACCCCATGGCAATCCACGCTTAGGGTCGTTGAGCAGAGCATATATAGTGCGTACAAATGGATAGCGACCGTTGAGAAGCCATGCCTGATAAGGCTTCCATGAGTTAAGGGCTGTTGCATGGTCGAGCTTTGAAACCGACATAACGGTAATAGCCTTGTTCCATGTTGTATTGGTAGTGTCGCGCTTGTCGTTAAGCCAATTGCTGCCAATAACACCAATGGCGTTAGGAGTTTTAGACACGTAGTCGATAACATCCTTGCTGTCCTTGGCTGCAAAGACATTAGGACTATCGATTGGCTTGCCACCAAGAATAGAGTCGCAGCAATAATTAACGGCGCTCGACTTGCGGTTGTCAAAGCAAACCCATATCTCGCCAAGCTTTGAACCTGGGTTTACCTCGCTCCACTTGGTCTTCTTGCCCAAGAGAATATCCTTGACATCCTTAACAGAAATGCACGAGTCGAGATTTTGGTTGTTGCATATAAGCGCCATACCATCGTAAGCCAAACGTACAGCCTCAGGCAACATATTAAGACCATCTTTGATATATGTATATTCCTTAGGTGTAAAGTTGCGCGCAGTAATGGTGAGCCATGTTTTCTGCTGAAGAAGCATGTTGATACCATCAATCTCGTTGGTATAGATAGGCTTAAGCTTGGTGTTAGGACATTGCATCTGGTAAACCTGGATGAGTTCGTCGATAATAGGACTAAAACTCTCGTCGCAAGCAAAGCTTATCTCGCCTTGTGTTGTAGTGTCAGTACGTCCGTCCTTGCGTTTCTTCTCTCCGCCACACGACATCATAACGAGAACCAATGCAAGCAAGGCAAGTATTGATATGTTTCTAAAATTCGTCTTCATAATCACATCTAATTTAAAGAATATCTGTTAATAAAAAGATAATCTGTATAGTATATAAATGTAAGAGTAATGTCTAATTAAGTGGGTCAACAACGTGATGACCTTGGGGGTGGAATCCTGCAATAAAGCTGCAGAGTGATAGGGGTAGTTTGTTGGATTGTTGTTTGCAGATAAACTTGCATTTAAGCTACAACCATCCATGAGCTCTGGTTGCTTGAACCGGAGCCACGTGGATGGTTGTTATTATTAATCTTACAGTTTAAACATGTAAGATATCATACGCTTCGATATTACTGCAGGCGGAATGTAACAGGAACCTGATACTTCACACGTACAGCAGAGCCATTCTGCTTACCAGGAGTCCATCTTGGCATGCCCTTAACCACGCGCATAGCCTCACGGTCGAGAGATGGGTCAACCGAGCGAATCACATTCACATCGGTAATAGAACCATCACGCTCTACAACGAAGCCAACAACAACACGACCCTGTACGCCGTTCTCGGCAGCTACTGTTGGATAGTGGATATTGTCGCGGAGGTAACCCATAAGGGCTGCATCGCCACCAGGGAACATAGGCATCTGCTCTACTACGGTGAAGATCTTAGTCTCCTCAACCACATGCTTCGGAGGTTCCGGAGCTGCGATGTCTTCCTTAGCCTTAAGTACTGAGCCACCTACCTCGTCGTTACCCTCAACTGTGAAGGCGCCGACAGCCTTGTCGCTCTTCTGAACTTCATCGAGTTTGATCTCATCCTCTTCCTTTACCTCTTCGTCCTTCTTGATGATAGGAGCGGTAAACTTAACTGAAGACTTAACCTGCTCAACAACCTTTTCAGGCTCTTGTCTGATGATCTCCTTCTTCTCTACCTTAGCCTCTTTCTTCTTCTCAGTATTGAGTTTAGCGAGCGCTACGGCCTGAGTGTTCTCAACCTTCTTGTTAGCCTCAGCCATGCGCTGTAGCTGAAGTCCGAGATAAAGGAGTACTGCAGCAAGGGCTACGATGATAAGAGCCC
>ERZ1026874.709-NODE-709-length-19760-cov-8.255976_pt1 | contig 19760 bp, 18 predicted proteins | sample MGYA00380167_ERZ1026874 | MGnify/ENA primary metagenome ERZ1026874 (study PRJEB33269, sample SAMEA4719803) | human gut metagenome | biome: human-associated habitat; feature: organic feature; material: feces | place: Cameroon | collected 2013-10 ...
GTAAATAACCTTAAATTAATTTTATTATAGGTTATTTACAAAGGAGGACTATCATTGAAAAATAATAAATTTAAGATAATTTTAATCCCAATAATCACCGCTGTACTTTCTTTAATAGTGTTGGGCTTTTCCTCTTTATATCCCAAAACTAAAAATAGTAAAACTTATTCTAATTTTCTTGAAGATTTAAATAACGAGGAAATTTCACAGGTATCCTTTAATTCATCATCAAAGATTTTAGTTACTTTAAAAGATGGCTACACTTACTTAACAGATAATCCTAATTCTGAAAATTTTAAAGAAAATTTACTACTTAATAATATAGATGTTGTGGAAGAACCTGTTGCTCCTCTTAGCAAAACTATACCCGCAACTATTTTGATAATATCAATTTTCACCATAGTGTTTCTTAAAGTCAACAAAGGCTTTACGTCAAAATCATCCTTTGGTGAATTAAATCTACAGGATTTTAGCAATAAGGATTTAAATAGCTATGACTTTAGTAAAGTGGCAGGAAATGCTGAAGCTAAAGAAAGTTTAAATGATATCGTAGACTTTTTGAAAACACCTGAAAAATATAGCTCTTATGGAGCAAAAATGCCTAAAGGAATTATTCTCTATGGCCCTCCTGGTACAGGTAAAACGCTTTTAGCAAAAGCTGTAGCTGGTGAAGCTGGTGTACCATTTTATGCTTTAAGCGGCTCAGATTTTATACAAGTTTATGCTGGTGTAGGAGCCAGTAGAATAAGAAGCCTATTTAAAAAAGCTAAATCTCATGGAAAAGCTGTTATTTTTATCGACGAAATCGATGCTATAGGTAAAACAAGATCTGGTGGAAATGCTTCTTCTACAGGTAATGATGAACGTGATCAAACTTTAAATGCACTACTTACTGAAATGTCAGGTTTTAATGATTCTGATGGAATAATTGTAATAGCTGCTACCAATAGGTTAGACACTTTAGATTCTGCTTTATTAAGACCTGGACGTTTTGATAGACATGTGGAGGTATCACTTCCTGATTTGAAAGCACGTGAACAAATATTAAAGCTTTACCTAAAAAATAAACCTCATGAAACAATAAATATAGAAAGCCTAGCTAAGAAAACAGCTTATTTTTCTGGCGCCAAACTAGAAAGTTTAATAAACGAAGCTGCCATTCTAGCTGCTAAACGAAATAAAGGCTCCATTACTTCTAATGAAATAAATGATGCTTTCTCCCTTGTACTAGCTGGAGCTAATAAGAAAGAACGTTCACATTTAAAGAAGGAAGATTTATTATTAACGGCATATCATGAAGCAGGTCATGCACTAGTATCGTTAATTGTACTACCTGAAGAAACTATCTCAAAGATAAGTATAATCCCTACTACTAAAGGTGCTGGTGGCTATACAATCACCATTCCTCAAGATAGTAGCTATCAACGAATTAATTATTTAAAATCAAAAATAATGGTTCTTTTAGGTGGTAGAGCTTCTGAGGAACTTATTTTTAATAAAAGTCATATTTCAACTGGTGCTCAAGGAGATTTAGGGCAAGTAACTGATATTGCCATTGCTATGATTGCTGAATATGGTATGGGTGAAAGTTTAGGCCTATTAAAAATATCCAACCTAGGTAATCTTACATCAGGCTATGGTAATATAATTGTGGAAGAAGCAAAACTTCTTATAAATAATTTATATCAGGAGACTATAGATTTATTAAATAATAATAAATCATCTCTTGATAAGCTAGCTCTTCTACTTTTAGAAAATGAAACTCTTCATGAAGAAGAAATTGAAAACTTTAAGAATACTATTTAAAAGGAATTCCTCCAGGAATTCCTTCATTAATTTTCTATTATTTAATTTCCTTCATAGGGTACTACATAAGCATCTTTTACACCATCTTCATTAAGTTGTAAAACTTTATCCATTGCTGAATCATAATCCTTATAATATCCTACACATACTCTATAGGCTCTTTTCTGCATTTTTTTAGGAACCATTCTTTCACTGCTTAAAAGCACCTTATCCTTATATGCTAAGCATGCTTTAGCCACCATATAACCATATTTTTTACTATCAAAATTCTCCATAACTTTAGTATTGCTAATGTACTCACCATAAACAATTACTGCATTGCAATTAATATCCTTATATAAATTACTTTCATTTATTACTCCACAATCTGCTGTATTTAACTCACTTTGTATTTCACACTTTATAAGTTGTGCTAAATATTCCATATCACCTGTTCTATTTACATAAGCTACTTTTACACCTTTTATGTTTATATCATCACTACTGTTCATACGGAAAATAACTAATATTTCTATTCCACTATCTTTTATTATACCCTTTCTCTTACTAGCACTTATATACTCATCCATTTCCCTTGTAATTATAGTTTTTTCCCCATTTCTCTCCAAGTGCCTTTGAGCCTCTAATACTGCTTCTAATGCAATAGTACTCTCCCTTTCGCCATATGCTCCTATGTGTCCTATTTCAGCTCCTCCACCAAATGGATATAATCCCCATAATGACATAACTTTATCTCCTTATACAAAAAAATCTCATTATACTATATTTTATTTTATATAATCTTGTGTCATTTTAGCTAAGAAAATATACTGATGTAAATATTTAAACACAAATTAAAACAGCATGCTTTGCATGCTGTCTACATATACGTTCCCCTATATTTATTGCTTATATTTATTACTGTTTAATCCTCCTTAATTTTATCCCCTTTAGGAGGAAATATAAAATTTCTTATTTAGAATACTGGTACTACTGCACCTTTATATTGCTTTTCTATAAATGTTCTAACATCATCTGAAGTTAACACTTCTATTAAATCTTTAATTTTTTCACTACTTTCATTTCCTTCTTTAATAGCTAATACATTTCTTCTAGCTTTCATTTCTTGTGAATTTTCATCTTCAACAAATAAAGCATCCTTTGTTACATCTAAATCAGCATCTAAAGCATAGTTTCCATTAATAACTGCTATATCAATATCATCAAGTGCTCTAGGTAACTGAGCTGCTTCTAATTCTTTAAATTGTAAATTCTTTGGATTTTCAGTTATATCTGCCACCGTAATAAGCTCTCCATCTTTAACCTTTATAAGTCCTGCTGAAACTAATACATTAAGTGCTCTAGCCTCATTACTTGGATCATTAGGTATCGCTACTGTTGCACCATCTTCTATATCATCAATATTTTTATATTTATATGAATATGCGCCCATTGGCTCCACATGTATTTCTGATGCACTTACTAGATGAGTACCATTTTTTTTATTAAATTCTTCTAAATAAGCTAAAGTTTGAAAATAGTTAGCATCTAATGCACCATCTTCTAATGATGTATTTGGTTGAACATAATCTGAAAATTCCACAATTTCTACTGTGTATCCCTTTTCCTCTAATGCTGGTATTACATGCTCAACAATTTCCCTATGCGGTACTGGTGTTACTCCTATTTTTATAGTCTTATCATCTGCTGTATTTTTGCTGCCACATCCAATTAGCCCCATTGTTAAAACACCTGCTAGTGCTAGTGATAAAATTGATTTTTTCTTCATATTAATTCCTCCTAAATTATTTGTTTAACTTTTTATATAAATAATTACCTAGCATTTGTAACGCTTGTACTATTATTATCAATATTATTACTGTTATAATCATCACATCTTTTTGGAATCTTTGATAACCATAGCTAACCGCTAAATAACCAAGTCCTCCCCCACCAACTGTTCCTGCCATTGCTGAATACCCTATAATGCTAATAATTGTAAGAGTAAGTCCTGACACTATAGAAGGCACTGCTTCTTTTAACATAACCTTAAAAATAATTTGAAAATCTGATGCTCCAAAAGATTTTGCTGCTTCAATAACTCCTTTATCTACTTCTCTAAGTGATGATTCGATAATTCTTGCTACAAAAGGTGCTGCAGCAAAGGTTAATGGAACAATGGCTGCTTCTTTGCCAATGGAAGTTCCCACTATAACTCTAGTTAACGGAATTATAAATACCATCAAAATAATAAATGGAAAACTTCTTAATATGTTTATTATCACATCAAGGATTTTATAGACAACCTTATTAGGCCTTAAACCATCTTCTGCTGAAATTGTCAATATTACAGCTAAGATAAAACCAAAAATCACTGAGAATATTGTTGAATAAAATGTCATAAATACTGTTTCATTAAATGCTTTTAATATTATATCAGCCATTACTTTAGCACCTCCAAAATAATATCTTTATCTTCTAAGTATGATAAAACCATATCTTTTTGACTTTTATCAATATTAATTACCAAACTTCCTAATACATCCTCCCTGAATTTTTCAAGTTTTCCTCCAACTATAGAAAAATCTATTTCTAGTTCTCTTGCCATCCTAGTTATAATTGCACTTTCAGAACATTTGCTTGGAAATAAAATTCTTATATTTACTCCACTTGTTGGTAATGTATCATTTTCTTCTTCACCTAAAAATTTCTTTATGGATATTCCTGGTTTTAAGAATACTTCTTCCACAGCACCTTTAGCAACCAATATTCCATCTTCAAGTAACGCTACTTTTTCACATATCTCTTTTACAACTTCCATTTGATGAGTAACCACTACAATGGTTATTCCTAACTCTTTATTTATCTTGTTTAATAAAGCTAAAATATCTTTTGTTGTTTTAGGGTCTAAAGCTGATGTAGCTTCATCACATAAAAGAATTTTAGGATTTAAAGCAAGAGCTCTAGCTATAGCTACTCTCTGCTTTTGTCCACCACTTAATTGTCCTGGTTTACTATTTACCTTATCTTCTAAATCAACTAATTTTAGTAGCTCCAACACTCTGTCTTTAATCTTATCTTTATCATAGTTCCATACTTCTAAAGGTAATGCTATATTTTTATAGACAGTCTTTCGATTTAGCAAATTAAAGTTTTGAAAGATCATTCCTAAGTCTTTTCTAAAGGCTCTTAATTCATTTTTATTTAAATTTTTAATTTCCTTGCCCATAACATTTACTGAGCCATCATCATAGCTCTCTAAACCATTTATACATCTAAGCAAGGTTGATTTACCAGCTCCACTGTGCCCTATAAGCCCATAAATTTCACCTTCATTTATCTCAATTGAAATATCCTTTAACACCTCTACATGACCAAAATTCTTCTTTACGCTCGTTAATTTAATCATAGTTATCCCCACCTATCGTCTACTTTACTTACTGTAAAACAAAAAAACGTACTGGAGAATAAATCCAGCACGTTAAAAACATTACTCATTCATTCTCTCATCTATCAGCTAAAAGCTGCAGGAATTAGCACCACAAATTCAATTGATAATTAATTATAAAAATTCTCTTAAATTTCTATAAAATACGATTGTAAAAAAGTCCTTTAAGAATTTTATACATAATCATAAATTTTTAATTCTCAATTAAAAATAGGTTGCTGGGTTTCACAGGGCCAGTCCCTCCACCACTCTTGATAAGATTCGATATTTAATTTTCATAAAACTTTATGCTGAAATGATAAATTATTTAAACATATATGTCAATATTTTTTTATATTTTTTATAGAAAGCTTAAATATAATACATTATGGCAATTTTTCCTTCTATATAGTCTTTTACTAGCGCCTCTAAAGTTACTGAATCGAAGTATTCCTCTATTTGCCTATTAATATTATTCCAAATATTCTTCTGCATAAAACATTCTATATCATTTCTCTCTTCACTGGGAGATACTATTTTCAAATCTCCTTCTAAAATATTTAAAATTTCACCTACAGTTATATCTGCTGCAGTTCTAGCTAAAAAATATCCACCTTGTGCTCCTTTTTTAGATGTTATTATACCACCTTTTCTAAGTATAGAAAAAATTTGTTCTAAATACCTCTCAGAAATATTCTGCCTTTTAGAAACACTTTTTAGCGTAACAGCTTCACTTCCTGAATACAAACAAATATCCATTAAAGCTACTAATCCGTATTTTCCTTTACTTGAAATTATCATTTAAAATCACCATTCCTATAGTAAAAGCCCTTGTAATATAAATTACAAAGACTTTTGATTCTAATTATTCATTAAATTTCTCTTTATCTATATCACCAAATGAATTTGCTACAGTTACAGCTGTAACCATAGTACCATTTACATTAAGCATTGTTCTTCCCATATCTAATATAGGGTCAATTGCTATTATTCCCCCTAATAGAGGGAAGTATGATCCCATTCCCATACCAGATATAACTACTGATACTGCCATAGTAGCTGTTCCTGGAAGTCCAGCTATTCCTAAAGAACTTATTACTATAATAACTAATAACATTCCATAGAAACTAAAATCCATTGGTGTTCCTGACATATTAGCTACTGTAATTGCCATTAGAGCTGGATATATTGCTGCACAACCATTCATTCCTGCATTTGATCCCAAACTTCCTACAAAGCTAGCAACACCATTATCAACTCCTGCTTTTTCTGTTAAAGTTTCAATTGTTACTGGAAGAGTACCTAAACTTGATCTTGACGTAAAAGCTAATATTAAAGGCTCCATAACATTTTTTACATATTTAATTGGATTTAATCCATTTAAAGCTATAATAATTAAATGAATTATAAACATTATAGCCACACTTACATATAAGGCAATAATGAAATCAACTACTCCTAAAATTGCACTTACACCTCTAGCTGCTATTGTATTTGCTAATAAAGCTACTACAGCATATGGCATAAATTTAATTACTGTCATTGCCACACTTGTTATTATTTTATAAGATGCTTCAACTAAATCCCAAGCTGGTTTAATAACATCACTATATTTTTTATTTAATCTCTTCATAGAAGTTCCTATAAATGCTGCAAAGATAACAACTGCAACTATATTCCCTTCAGCCATTGCTTGTACTGGATTAGAAGGCAATAATCCTCTTATGGTATCCACTATAGAAGTTATTTCTCTAATATCTGTATTAGATGTTGCTACTACTTCCCCCACTCCTAAATTAAATAAATTTCCTACAACTAATCCTACTATTGTAGCAAGGGTTGTTGTTCCTAATAAAACTAATAATGATTTTGATGTAAGCTTCCCTAAATTTACACCATCTTTCATGTTTATAATAACTCTTATTATAGATACAAATATTAAAGGTACAACTAGCATCTTTAAAAGATCCATAAATCCATTACCAACTAGTCCATACCATTTGCTAACTTCCTCAATCCATCTTACTGAAGACGGCTTTTCTGGAAATCCCGCTACTAACTGAATAATAAATCCTAACACAAGACCTATACCCATAGCAGAAATCATCCTTGTAGAGAATTTAATCTTCTTCTTCTCCATTTTCCTAACTAAAATAAATATTGCCACTAAAATCGCAATAAATGCTATGGTTTTTATATCAGTTATAAATAAAAATTCACTTAAAAACGTACTTTCCATATTCTCCTCCATCATTTCTTAGTATTCCTACCGTTTTAGTATATTTTATATAATATATTATGGTTATATTATTGTCAATATAAAAAAAACTGTAGTATGGCAATATTATTTGCCTTACTACAGTTTTTTATGCCAATTCATTTTTTTCTAAACTCTTACTTACTTTCGATATATTAAGTAGTATACCCATTGCTGCCATAATAAACACCATAGAAGTACCTCCATAGCTTATGAAAGGCATTGGAATTCCTGTAACTGGCATACTACCAGTTACAACTGCAACATTTATTATAAGCTGTATTGCCACAACTGATATTATCCCGGTGGATAAAAGTCTACCATACATATCTTTTGCTTTAATTGCTACATTAATACCAGCAGCAATTAATACAATAAATAATGCTATTATCAGCATACCACCTAAAAATCCTGTCTCCTCAACTATAATTGAAAAAATAAAATCATTATATGGTTCTGGAATATATAGTGCTTTTTGCTTAGATTGACCTAACCCCACACCAAAAAATCCACCTGATCCTATGGCATATAAAGAGTGTATAAGTTGGTACCCAACATCAGTTGCATCTTTCCAAGGGTCAAGAAAGTTTAAAAATCTAGCTCTTCTAAATGATGTACTAAATATATAACCTATAGCTCCTATTACTCCCATTACACCAACAGTAAATACATGACTAAACTTTCCTCCTGCCACATAAATCATTATAAGTGTCACTGCCATTATTATTATGGTAACACTTAAACTATTTTGTAACAATACTAATATAGCCATAAATGCTCCTACACCCAAATAAACTAATACTCCAGATTTAAAGTCTACTATTTTACTTTTTCTCTTATCCATTAATGTTGCTAATGCTATAACAATAGCATATTTAGATAACTCTGAAGGTTGTATTGATAGTGGTCCTAAATGTATCCATCTTGTAGCTCCTTTTATATTAGGAACTAAGCTAGTAAATCCTAGCTTTGCTCCTACCATAACACCTAACAAAAGTAGAAAAACACTTATATATATTGGTGTGGCTAATTTTTTATAATAATGATAATTAAAATTCATAGTGATATACATTGAAACAAATCCTATAATTGTCCATAAAATTTGCTTTTTAACAATTTTATATCTATCGCCATTATATTCAAAATATGCTGAATAGGAACTTGATGAAAATATCATTATAAAACCAATTGCCACTAAAACAACTATTGTCCAAAATATTACTAAATCACCAATACCCTTCTTGCTTTTTTTTCTGCTTATTTTCTTACTTCTTTTTTTAGATTTTTTCTCCTTCACTTATTTCCTCCACTAATATTCAGATTCTTCCTTAAATACTAATTTCACTTTTGTACCACTACTTATTAACTCTCCGCTAGAAATGCTTTGCTTAACAACTTTTCCACTTCCTTCATATTCATATTGAAGTCCTAAATTATCTAAAAGATTAATGGCAAATTCCACTGTTGTTCCAACAAGATCTGGCATAATTATTTTATTGTCTATTGAAGATTTAGCAGATGCTGTTAATTTTATCTTTGAACCAGCTTTTACAGTAGTCCCTGGATATGGGTTTATAGAAACAATAGTATTTCCATCTCCCTCAACTTCACATCCTAAATCATTTTCTTCTAAAATAGTTTTAGCCTCTTCTACTGATTTTCCTCTTATTTCAGGGATAACTACATCTTTTGAAATTGAGTAACTAGCTTTACCTGTTGGAGACTCAATATAGGAGAATATATAAGAAAATAATTTTTTCATCAGTGGTGATGCTACTTGCCCACCATAATACACACCTGTACTTGGCTCATCAACTGATATATATACCGTTAATTGAGGATCATCTACTGGTGTCATTGCAACCATTGATGCAATATATTTATCAGCTGAATACGCTCCTGTAGTTGGATCAACCTTTTGAGCTGTTCCTGTTTTTCCTCCAATATCGTATCCTTGGACAAAAGTACCTGCTCCAGCATCTTGTGTAGCAGTCCTTTCAAGATACTCTCTTAAAGTTGCACATGTTTTCTCTGAAAGCACATTTTCTGTACTCTTTACTTCTATTGTCTTATCAACAATAGTATTTCCATTAGAATCTTTATGAGTTATTTCTTTTACAATATGAGGCTGTATTAAGTTTCCACCATTAGCAACTGCATTAACTGCTGTTAAAAGCTGAAGAGCATTTAATGTATTAGTTTGTCCAAATGCTATTGTTGCTAAATCAATATCACTGATACTATTGGTACTTTTCACAATACCTTCTGCTTCACCTGGTAAATCTATTCCTGTAATACTCCCAAATCCTAATTTTTTAATATACTCATTTAACTTTTCAGCACCTAATCTTGCACCTAATTCCATAAATCCAACATTACATGAATTTTTAAGTATTTCTGCTGCTGTTTGTGCACCATGCCCTGACAAGTTCCAACAATGAACATGAACATCTCCAAAGGTCTTACTTCCATTACAAACAAACACATCATCATCATGAATTAATCCTTCTTCCATAGCAGCAGCCATGGTAATTATTTTAAATGTAGATCCTGGTTCATAAGTATCACTTACAATAGAATTTCTCCACATATTTTGAATTTTATCATTTTCAGTCTCTCCTTCAAAGTTTTCATATTCTTCATATGGGCTATTGGGATCATATCCTGGTGCATTTGCCATAGCTAATATTTCTCCATTATTAGGATTCATTATTGTTATGGATACTCGCTTTGCTTTATGTGTTTCAAGTCCTTCTTTAGCTACAAGTTCTGCATAATATTGAAGATTTTCATCAATAGTAGTAACAATGTCCTTCCCATTTATGGCATTAGTTTGTTTTCCACTTACAAATGGAAGATCATTAGAATAAGCATCAATACCTCCTATACGTATTCCTGATAGTCCACTTAAATAATCATCATATTGAAGCTCTAATCCTGTTAATCCTACACCTTCTGAATTGATTGTACCTAAAACTTGAGATAAATAATTACCATTAGGATAATATCTTTCTATTTCATCATAATAAACTAACCCAGCAATTTCTAAAGCTTTTACCTTATCTATAGCATCTTTTTCAAGTCCTTTAGATAAAATTATAAATTTATTTTCTTTATCACTAAGCTTTTTATAAATATTATCATAGGAAGTACCTATCGCTTCAGCTATATTGGCAGATACTTTCTCTATAGTGGTTTTTTCATCATCAACATATGCTCTTAATGTATCCATATCTACTTCAATTCTATAAACATTAGTTGATGTAACTAGAATAGAACCATTTCTATCTACTATATTACCTCTCATAGCCGTTAAATTCATTTCTGATTTCCATTGTGTTTCAGCTTCCTCTGCTAACTCTGAACCCTTTATAATAGTAAGATATAACATTCTTAAAAGTAAAACTACTATTACTACACCTATAGATATGCCTACAAGTATTAATCTATCAATGGACTGTTCATTGATTTTTTTTAACTCAAAAGGCTTTATTTTTTTCCTTTTTTTCTTTCTTAATTTATTCATTTTTCTACCTCTATAATATTAATAAAAAATTATACATTATTGTTTACCCTTTATTTTAAATAAAAATTGTTTATAATCTACATTTTTATTTACTACTGTTATATTAATGTACCTACCTTAACTTTAATACTATTTAATAATTTCACTTAATAATTCTTCTGAAGTATATACTATTTTATTTGCCCCAGCAGCAGATAATTCTCTAGCACCTCTAAATCCCCACGCAACACCAATGGAAAAAAGACCGGCATTTTTTCCTGTAAACATATCAACATCGGAATCTCCAATATAAACTGCTTCTTCTTTTTTGCATTTAAAATAATTTAATGTCTCTATTACAGTTGTTGGATCTGGCTTTGCCAAGTATCCTTCTCTCTTTCCAAAAACTATATCAAAAGATTTACCAAAATATCTTTCTACTATTTCAACTGCAAATTCATGTGGTTTATTGGAAACAACTGCTGTTTTTATTCCTGTTTCTTTTAAAGCTATTAATAATTCTTCTATACCATCATATGGCTTAGTAAAATCACTCTTATGCTTTTCATAGTATTTTTTAAATTCTGTTAAAACTTTATCTACCGTTTCACCATCTTTTTTATCCATTGGCAATGCTCTTTCCACTAGCTTATATACTCCATTTCCAAGAAAATATTTATATTCATCAATTTGATGTTCTGAAAATCCATACAACCTTAAGGCAAAATTACAAGCATCAGCCAAATCTTTCAAAGTGTTTAATAACGTCCCATCTAAATCAAAAATTGCTACCTTATACATTACATCACCTTTTATATAATATTTTTCTATTCATTATCTCATAAATATTTAAATAAATCTATAACTCACCAAATGTAATTTTTACATATATATCTTTATATTATAAAAAGTCTTTGCTATTAATTGCAAAGACTTTTTGTATTTATATTATGCTTTTACTGCTGATAAAACTTCTTCTATCATATTTAAAGTTGAAGTATATCCACCTGATACTGTATACCAGTTAACTGAATTTAAATATACTATATTTCCATTTTTATAAGCATCTGTTTGTTTTGTTAATTCATTTTCAATAATTGACTGAGCTGTTATGTCTTTAGAACCTGTAATTGAATTTCTGTCAATTACAAATATATATCCTGGATTTTTTTCAACTAAATATTCAAATGTAACTTCTTGTCCATGTGTAGAGTCATCAATATTTTCATCTGCTGCTTTAATTCCTAATTCATTGTGAATAAGTGCAAATCTTGATTTTGCACCATAAGCACTGATATTTCTTCCATTAACCATTATTATTGATGCATTAATATCTTTTTTTGATATTTCAGCATTTGCTTCTTTAACCTTTTGTGATACTTCTTCAATTATTTCTTTAGCTTTTTCTTCTTTATCAAATATATCACCAAACATTGTTGCCGTTTTATTAAAACTATTTATATAATCTGCACCATCACTTTCTACATATACAGTTGGTGCTATTTCAGAAAATTCTTCATAATAATCAGACATTCTTCCAGCCATTACAATTAAGTCTGGATTTAATTCATTAATGGCCTCTAAATCTGGTTCTTTTACACTACCAACATTAGTATATTGTTCTCCTGAAAACTCTTCTAAATATTCAGGTAAAGTTCCTGATTTAGGTAAACCAACTATATTTACATCCATTTCACTAAGTACGTCTAATGCTCCAAAGTCTAATACTACTACATTTTTAGGTGCTTCATTTAAAACAGTAGTTCCTAATTTATGTGTAACCTCTATAGCTCCTTCACTATATTTACTTTCTACTTTATTCCCCTTAAGTAAATATGCTCCTCCAGCTACTACTACAGCCGCTGCTGCAACTATTGCTAAAACTTTTTTATTCATTATTATTCCTCCTAAAATTAACTTTAATATTTTATAATGAATTTCATTATCAATAAATTCTTTTAAAAAATAAGCAAGGCTTATTTTTTAGAAATAAATACATATTTTTTTATCTTCAATATCTTGTATTTTAAATTCTGTATTATATAAATCTTCTAATACTTCATTATTAATGATGGATAAAGTTTCACCTTGCTTATACATTTTTCCATTTTTTAAAGCTACAATTATATCTGAATAGCACGATGCAAAATTAATATCATGTAAAACAGTAACTACTGTTTTTCCTAAATCATCTACAAGTCCTCTAATAACCTTCATCATTTGTACACAATGCTTCATATCTAAATTATTTAATGGTTCATCTAGAAATATATATTCTGTGTCTTGTGCAATTACCATTGCTATATATGCCCTTTGTTTTTGTCCACCACTTAACTCATCTAAATATCTATGCTCAATATCTTCAAGCTGCATATATTTAATGGCTTTATCTATAAACTCATTATCTACTTCTGTTATATTACCTTGAGAATGTGGAAATCTTCCAAACTCAACAAGTTCTCTTATTGTTAAACGTAAATTAACATCATTTGCTTGTTTTAATATTGAAATTCTTTTTGAAAGTTCTCTATTATCCCATTTAGATAATTCAACATCATCTATAATAACTTGTCCTTCATCCATATCCATTAATCTTGTTATCATTGATAAAACCGTACTTTTACCTGCACCATTTGGTCCAATTAACGAAATCATCTTTCCCTTTTCTATGTTTAAAGATACATTATCAACTACTTTTGTATTGCCATATTTTTTAGTTAAATTTCTTACTTCTATCATAGCGATTCTCCCTTACTTTAAAAATTTTTCTTATTCTCTAAAGTTTTGATTCTTTAAGCAATAGATATAAGAAATATAATCCTCCTATAAAGTTTATTATTACTCCTAATGTTGTAGTGAATTTAAATATTCTTTCAACAAATATAAGTCCCACTATTATGCTACAAACACTTATTAATATTGAAGTAATAATTAAATATTTATGTTTAAAACTTTTCACTATTTGATATGTTACATTTACAACTATAAGCCCTAAGAATGTTAATGGTCCTACTAATGCTGTAGACATTGCTGTCATAACAGCAACTACTATTAAAAGCTTTTTCATAACTTTATCATAGTTTACTCCTAAATTTATAGCTTGTTCTTTTCCCAATGCCATCACATCAAGTAGTTTTAATTCATCATATATAAAAGGAAGTATACATAAAATTATCAGAATACATAAAATAATTATATCAGTATTTACATTATTAAAGCTTGCTATAAGCTTACTTTGTAATGTTAAATACTCATTAGGATCAATAATCACTTGCATAAATGATGTAAGACTGCTAAAAAATGTTCCCAATATTAATCCCACTAATAATAAATGCATTATTCCATTATTATCTCTTCCAAAAACAAACTTATATAGTAAAGTTGAAATAATCAACATTCCTATTAACGATAAAATAAAATTTAAATTTTTATTGGTCATTACAATGCTTGTACTACCAAATACAAAAACAACTATGGTTTGTATAAAGCTATATACTGAGTCTAACCCCAATACACTAGGTGTCAAAATTCTATTATTGCATATTGTCTGAAATATGATTGATGAAAATGCAATTGCTCCACCACTTAAAGATATTGCTATGAGCTTTGGAATTCTTTTTGATAAAAGATAATCCATATTATTTTTATTCATGCCAATAACAACAAAAACTATATATGCTATTATTGTAAGTGTTAATAATACAATTATCTGATTTTTTGCTTTTTTGTCCCTGCTAATTTGCATTATTTTTTCCTCCTCATAACTAAGTATAAGAACATCGCACTACCTATAACACCTACAGTAAGTCCAATCGAAACTTCATATGGAGCAATAATAACTCTTCCAATTATGTCACATAGAAGTACAAAACTTCCTCCAAAAAGGCATGTCTCAACTAGCGAATTTTTTAGATTGTCTCCTTTAGATATACTTACTAGATTAGGAACAATAAGTCCTAAGAAAGGAATATTACCAACCATAACTAACGTCAGTGCTGATACTGCTGAAACTAATATCAATCCTATATTTACTATTCTTTCATGATTTAAGCCTAAATTGGTAGCAAAACTCTCTCCCATTCCTGCAATTGTAAACTTGTTTGCATATATAAAAGCTAATATAATTGCTGGTATACATAAATAAAGCAACTCATAATTTCCCTTCATTACAGTAGAAAAGCTTCCTTGAAACCATGCATTTAATGATTGATTCATATCTTTATAGTAAGATATAAACGATGTTATGGAGCTAACAAGATTTCCAAACATCATACCTACTAAAGGTACAAAGATTATATTCTTTACTTTTAACTTTTTTAATATGGTCATAAATATTAAAGATCCTAATAATGCAAAGACAAATGAAAAAATAGCTTTTGATATTACTCCTGCCTTTGGCATAAATAACATAGCAAACATCAAACCCATTTTAGCTGAATCCATAGTCCCTGCTGTTGTAGGTGATGTAAACTTATTTCTACTTATCTGCTGCATTATAAGACCACTTATACTTAGTCCCATACCAGCAATTATTATACTGATAAGCCTTGGCAATCTGCTTATTAAAATTATCTGCATCTTACTGCTGTCACCAGCTAATATGTCTTTAATACTTATATTGCTTACTCCTATAAACAACGAAATAAACGATAATATTACTAAAGCTATTGCTAAATATCTTTTTTTCATTTTATCCTCCACATTTTATTTATATATATTGATATTCATTATCATCTACTTCAGTATGATACAATGTCCTAGTATTTTTGTCAACATTATTTTTACAAAAACATAAAAAAACAGCCATTTTTTTCTAATAATGGCTGCTTTTTAGAATTCTATCGAAAACTCTACAGAATTTTCTTTTGAATTCATATTATATTTAATATTTTTATTTTTATCAAAAATAGTTTTTACTATATATAAACCAAGCCTTGTTCCACCAGTCTTTCTATTTCTCGATTTATCAACTCTATAAAAAGCATCAAATATTTTTTTAAGTTCAGCTTCTTCAATAGTTACCCCTGTGTTTTCCACAGTAATTTTGTGAAGTTGTCCTTTTATTATTATACTTTCTCCATTTGGCGTATGAGCAATTTCATCTTGACCGTCAACTTCTATATAATTATCAAAATCAAGTTTTGCCATTTTCTTAGCTGCTTCATTTATTTTTATAAGCGGCTTACTGATAGCTCTTGAATAATATGTGGATATTACCAATGCCATCACAAGTCCCACCAATATTGCAAATGATAAAAATAAAGATACTATTGTTGTTGCTTCATCTATTGGTTTTACAGATACATGCACCCTTAAAACACAATATTTATCTAAGCTTTTAATATATAACTCATTGACAATATTATCAGTATTTCCAAATGCTCTTTGAGTATTAAAATCCATTTTTTCTTTAACTATCTTATCTCTATTTGCTTCAAACTTAAAGTCATTTGGTTTTTGTATACCATTACCTCCAGGTATATTAATTTGTTTCGAATCTTGTCTTTCTGAACTATATACAATACTACTTATTCCACTTTCTGTATCTTCGTCTAAAACCAACGTACTAACATTATTATTATAGGAAAATTCATCTAACACTTCATATAAATCTATATCCTCATTTTCACTAAGACTTATTCTTAGCTCTGATATATTAGAATATATCTTATTCATCTTATATATATTATATACTTTGGGCATAAACACATATATTACTGTATATAACAGGTTAAATATATAATTAAAAAAATAGGAACATATTAAGGTAAACCTTAATATATTCCTATTTAACTAAACATGGTGACTATTATTGTTCCTGAAAAAACTCCCAGTATTATTCCACCTATAACATCAGATAAATAATGAACTCGTAAATATAACCTTGAAAAAGATATTAAAACAGCTATAACTACTATTAAAGATGTAAGTCTCATATCAGTTCTTATAAATACAGTAGCTGCTGCAAAAGAAGATGCTGTATGACCTGAAGGAAAAGAGTATGTTCCTGGATGAGGAATCAATAATTTTGCTATTTTATTTTTTATAAATGGTCTTCTTCTCTTTACTATATGTTTAATTATTCCTTCACCTAATATAGACGCTAATACTATAGCCAATAATAGCATAATGGCTACATTAGTATACTTCTTTCTACTAAACAAGAAAAAAGAAATTATAATCCATATAATACCTAAATCGCCACTTAAAGTAATTGCTATCATTAATTTATCTAGAAATTTGTTCTTGTTATAGATAAATCCTATGATTTTTTCGCCAAAAGCATCTATCTTATAAATTAAATCTTTCATTTATACTCTCCTGATAAATATACATATATATTTTTACCAAATATGCTGAAAGTATACTATAATTATAAACTAAACAGAAAAGTTGAAAAATTCAACTTTTCTATTTAAAAGAATATATGACTATCTGCATTGAAACATATTATACATATACATTATCCTTCTTCTAAATTCTTGCTGTGCTTTCATATACCCCATCCTATATCCTACCTGCATGCCCTTTTGATATTCCATACAAGGCCTCTTCCTTGGTTTTTTATGGTGCTTCTTTGGCTTACATTCATAATTCTCTAAGCAATTTTCTTTATTATAATAATTATAATTTTCTTCTACATTACATTTCTCTTCTACATTACATTTTTCTTCTATATTATATCTTTCTTCTGCATTACATTTTTCTTCTATATTATATCTTTCTTCTGCATTACATTTTTCTTCTACATTACATTTACACTGCTCAATACAAGGCTCTTCTTCATAACACTCTTGAAAACTGCTTATAATGAATTCTGCATGATTATTACAACATCCTTTAGAATATGAAGTTTGATCTATATCTACACAATCAACATTATCATTGGTACTACAACATTGTATATCATCTTCACCAATTCTGCAATCAAATTTCCCACTGTCTTCAGCCTGTTCAAAACCTCTTACATCACATATATCTTCAAACTCTTCATATTCTCTTGGTTTCTCATAGTACATAATTATATCTCCTTTGTGATATATTTTTTATATTTTATTATATGAAAGTTAAAAATAAATGTTATTATTTGTTTTATTATGAAAATAAAATAGACATTACTAAAATATATTAGTGCTGTCTATTCATACTGATATTCAAAGTAATAAATCTAAGTATTCAATTTAATTATTTTAATTGTTTATTTATTTTCATCACTGCATATTCCATTGCAGATTTAAGATTGCTATTATTCTTTCCACCACCTTGGGCTTGATTGTGACTTCCACCGCCTCTACCATCGATTAAACTTATAGCGTCTTTTAAAAGGTCATTCATAGAAACATCTTTAATTTGGGCAGAAGATTTAAATATCATATTAGCTTTATCATCTTGTACTAAAGCAAATAATACAATAGCTTTACTTCTTTCTGTAATTCTATCTGCTAATTTAATAAGATTTTTCATATCTGTATCTTTATATATATTTTTTATAATTGAAATATCCTTTATTTTTTCTGAACTTTCTAGCATTTCAATAATCTGATAATCCGATAACTTAATATTTAAGCTCTTATTTTCATCACTTAACTCTTTTATATGGTTTGATAAATTGTTAATAGTATTAATAACATCATCTTTTCCACAGCTTAGATATTTACAAATATCATTGCTAAAATTATCAACTTTCAAATAATCATTAAAAGCTCTATTTCCTACTAGATATTCAATTCTTGTATTTCCTTTATGCTTTTGCCATTTTTTTATTTTTATTATTCCTAAATCTAATGTTGAAGAAGGATGTACTCCACAACAAGCATTAATATCTAAATCACCAATTTTAACTATCCTTATCTCTTCATTAGTATTTGGTAAATCTCTTCTAATTTTAATTTTTTTCAATTCTGACTTTGTAGGCGTAAGCATTTCTACTTTAATATTTTCTCTAATGCAGTCATTTGCTTTAATTTCTGCCTGCCTTATTTGTTCTTCTGTCAGTATTCCTTGAATATCTACCGTTGCAATTTCTTTTCCAACATGAACACTGACAGTATTAGCATTAAATAGCTGATAAAAACATCCTGATAAAACATGCTGTCCTAAATGATGCTGCATTCCATCTAATCTTCTTGCCCAATCTATGGAACATTTTACTCTATGTATTTTAATAAGTTTTTTCTCTAAAACATGATATACTTCCCCATTTTTTTCATATACATCTACTACTGGTATTTTTTCAATAAATCCTAAATCATTTTGCTGCCCGCCTCCTCCAGGGAAAAAAGCAGTTTCATTAAGCTTAACATGATATTTACCATCTATTTCTTCAATTGCTCCTACTTCAGCTACAAATTCCTTCTTATACTGATCTTCATAATATATTTTTCTCATGCTACACCTCCACATTAATATTTTTTACTTCTTCATAGAAGTTTGCATTTGCAAGCATTGAATAAGGATTTACCCATAAAGTAGCTATCCCTAAAGTAAATATTGAAAATATCCACCAACCAATAAAAGAGATTTGTAATTTAAAATACTTAAATTTAAATCCCTTCATCATCTTTCTACTTTTCTTCATGCATTCAATTACTTTTATTTCTTGTTCTTCAACCATTATATAATTAACTTGTGAATAAATTATATCAATAAAAAATAAAAAAATTGATATTGCTAATAAAATCATAAATATTAAAGTAATACTACTAACTGATAACTTTATGCTCATTACATCTGCTGGTAATGAGCCTTTTATAATACTGTCTCTTATACACATCTCCGAGCCCACG
>ERZ1026874.719-NODE-719-length-19502-cov-53.893814_pt1 | contig 19502 bp, 17 predicted proteins | sample MGYA00380167_ERZ1026874 | MGnify/ENA primary metagenome ERZ1026874 (study PRJEB33269, sample SAMEA4719803) | human gut metagenome | biome: human-associated habitat; feature: organic feature; material: feces | place: Cameroon | collected 2013-10 ...
TTGACACACCCTCATACCTGGCTACCTTATCTCACCCCTAACGGGGTGACCCATTTAATCATGCCCCTTTTCGACGTCGAAAATTCAACAAAATCGTGTACAACTTTTTTCGGATTTTGAACACCCTATCAAATAGGGTTATCCATTATAACGACACATAAATTGAGGTGATGCTTATTTTGATTATTATTGGATATCAGCTATTTCCCATATCACAAAAAAACAGAGTAGTTCCCAATTAAGAGGAAAGAAAACTTTAATGACTCATAAGTTTTTTATTTCTCTTTTGAATGAAACGAATATTTATTTTACAACTTAATAGCTTACATTTTACCTTGTTCGCCAATAAATGAGAAAATAAAATAAGATTTCTTTTTTCTTTTAATGGGAAAATACTACTTTTGTATCGCATATATATCAAAAAAGGAATCACAACTAATCGATTAACCATATAAAAACCATATTGACTAAAAAAAAGACGAACAAGTGGATGGCAGAACAGCTTATAAAGCCCAAGCCACTGTTTCAAAATAGCGCACAAATAAAGCACTGATAGGACTCGAAACGCTGATACTGATGGCGAAATGCTTAGATGTTGGTTTTCGAAAATAAATTAGTTTAAACAAAAAAGAATAACATGACAGGACTAAGTAATAAAGCATTTGCGATAATGGCTTTTTGCGAAGAAACTAAGAAGCCGTTCGGTATAACTGTGGATTATATAAGTCCTCGGCATTATAAATTTGTGTGGGCATTCAAAATAGATAAGGACAAAGCTCATAGAGAGGGTTATGATGAACACTCTGTAACAGGTAGTGTTGAACTTGACTCTGAATATCCAGGATGCCCTTACTGTGGAAGTAAGCAGTTCTATATCTGCGGATGTGGAAAAATAGTTTGCTATCACGGCGAAAGAGTTGTTACATGCCCATTTTGTGGTCTACAAGGAGAAATAACAACAGTAAGCGAAATAAATCTAAAAGGTGGTGGTTACTAATCCACGCCAACTTATAAAATAAATCAATGACAGAATTAAGCAAAAACTCAATTGTTTCTTTAGTTGGTGGTGGAACTGCAACCATCATCAAAGAATTAGGACGAGGTGGACAAGGTATTGTCTATCTTGTAGAAGTTTGTGGTGAAAAGAAAGCTTTGAAATGGTACCTAAATGCTCCAGATGATAAATTTTATCGCAATTTGCAACAGAATATTGCTTCGGGAGCCCCTTCTGCTGCGTTTCTGTGGCCAGAGTTTCTGACAGAAAAGCAACAAGGAAGTTATGGGTACATCATGAAGTTACGTCCACAAAACTATTATGAGTTTGGTAATTTTTTGTTAGCAAAGGTTTCTTTTAAATCGTTTACAGCCATGCTGTCAGCGGCTATGAAAATTTGCAATGGTTTTATGATGCTTCATCGTTTTGGATATAGCTACCAAGACTTAAATGATGGTAACTTCTTCATTGATCCACAAACAGGTGATGTTCTAATTTGCGACAATGACAACGTAATGCCTCAAGGCGAGAAATCTGGCATTATGGGCAAAGCAAGATACATGGCACCAGAAATCGTTGCTGGAGGTATACCTGATAAATATAGTGACAGATTCTCCCTCTCTGTTATTTTGTTCATGTTATTCTATGCTAATCATCCTTTCGAAGGAGCGAAAGTTGTAGCTTGTCCATGTATGACAGAATCATTTGAGAAAAGATTTTATGGAAGTGAAGCACTATTTATCTACGACCCAACAGACAAGTCAAACCTTCCTGTAAGAGGAATACATCAAAATGTCATCAGAAGATGGCCAGTGTTTCCGCAACTTCTTCGTGATACTTTCATTGAAGAATTTAGTCAGGAAAAGCTAAAAGACCCAAGCACTCGCATGATTGAACAAAACTGGGAAAAAGTTATTTCTTCAGTTCGCGATAGCCTTGTTGTATGTAATCATTGCTCAGAAGAGACTTTTGTTGATACTTCTAAAATTAAAGATAGATGTATAGATTGCGGCAATGACGTGGATTTAGCGAAGCGTCTTATCATCAATAACCGTTCTCTTCCACTGACAAACAATACGAATATCTATATTGACAATGACAATACACCAGATGGCGTTGTCACCACAGACGCTAATGGCTTCATGCTAATAAAGAATATCTCTACGGAGACATGGACCGTAGAAACGCCAAGTGGAAAAGTAAAAACGGTTGCACCTCAGGAGATACTTCCTGTAAAAGAAGGATTAAAGATAACCTTCCGTGTTCATACTGTGCCATATAAGGCGGAAATTAAATTTATGTCTAACAATTAAACTTTATATACAATGTCTCCTACTCTTCTAGATGATGTGGTCAGTGTACCACGTAGAACTATGACCCTTTTCTTCCTAATTGATACATCGGGGAGTATGATGGGTAACAAAATCGGCGCAGTAAATGATGCCGTAGTTAATGTTTTGCCTATGCTTGACGAAATCTCAGCGTCAAATCCTGATGCAGAGATAAAAGTAGCAGCACTCGAATTCTCAAACGGAACAAGTTGGCTCTATGACGAACCCAAACTTGCATCGGACTTTAAGTGGCAAGATGTTCAAGCTAACGGCTTGACATCACTGGGTGCAGCGTGCATGGAACTGAACAACAAACTTTCTCGAAATGGATTTATGCAAGCTGCAAGCGGTTCGTTTGCACCAGCAATCATCCTACTATCTGACGGTGGACCAACCGATGATTTTCAAAGTGGACTTAATAAACTTAAAAGCAACAACTGGTTCAAGGCAGCCATTAAAATAGCCATTGCTATTGGCGATGACGCAGACAAGGATGTGCTAAAAGATTTTACAGGTTCAGTTGAGGCTGTCTTCACTGTTCACAACATTGATGCACTCAAACAAGTTATTCGTGTAGTAGCAGTAACTTCTTCACAGATTGGAAGCAAGAGTTCTACCGCTGGCGAAACCAGCAAGCAAGAACAAGTAATTAAGGATGTCACAGAGAATGTGAAAGACATTGATGGTGCACATTCTGAAGCTGCTGCTCCAGAACCAACAGCTTCGAATAATTATGATGATTGGGACTAAATAAGATATTTTAATATCAGATGAAAGATTTACATCACTCATGTCAAGGCGAAAGTCACATCTTGTCGAATAAGGTGTGCCAAGATTCGTCTTACAGTTCAACAAGCGATACCATGTCCATTGCAATCGTATGCGATGGACATGGTGGAGCACGCTATTTTAGAAGTGATGTTGGTTCTCGCTTTGCAGTAGATGCAACCAAAGAATGTGTGCAGGCTTTTGTGTCTGAAATAGATGTGAATTTATTCAAAGATAAACCTTTTACTCAAAAGGAAGCGCTGTCTTCCGAAGCAAGTTCAAATATCTATACAAAAGACACGAATGTTGACAAGGCACTTCGTCAACTGTTCTCTTCAATTATCTATTGTTGGAGAGAAAAAATCACACAACATTCACAAAGCACTCCTTTATCAGAAAAAGAAAAGTCTTCGATAAAAGCAGATTATCTCTCTGATTTTGAAGAAGGCATTGGCATTGAGAAAACGTACGGTTGCACATTGATGTGCTACGTATACACAGCACATTTCTGGTTTGCTTTTCATATTGGCGACGGCAAATGTATTGCTTTTGATGATAATGGAACTTGGTTTGAGCCTATCCCCTGGGACGAAAAATGTTTCTTAAATAAGACGACGTCACTTTGTGACTCATCAGCCATAGAAGAATTCCGGTACTGCTATTGTGGTGACGGAAATAATCCCATAGCCGTATTTCTTGGTTCTGATGGAATTGACGATTCCTTTGGTGAAACCGAGAATATGGTAAATTTCTATGTTCAAATTCTCAAACTTATAAACAAAGAGGGGCTTGAAACTGCTGTAGCCAATATTCAAGAGACCTTACCGCAATTAAGTAAAATTGGCAGCAAGGACGATATGTCTATAGCCTGCATCTACGACGAAGAATCTCTTCGAAAAAAAGAGAAACATCTCGTTGGGTGGCAAAAGCGGAATATCGAGAACCAACTATTTGAAACAAACAAACGCATTCTTAAATATAAGGAGGAAATTACGCGTCTTGGCAAATGTGACCTCAGAAATCAGAAGCTAATGATAGATTTTCAATATGCAAAGCAAGATTTATCAAAAGCTTTTGAATTAAAGCACTCACTTGCAAATAAGTGGAATAAAATTTCTGAGGAAATAGATGGAGAATCGTATACACCTTATAATGACGAGATCGGTTGGGAAGAATCATATCTTGTAGAGTCGGAAACAGCTGACACAAATTACACATCAATAAGTTTCTCGGATGAGGCAAAAACAAAAGTAGAAGACACTTCTGCTAATAATACGAATAAAGAATGTTATGCAAACTCTAAAGAAGATACTGATGTTGAATTTAAAAACAATGAAACAGTTGAGACTAAAGAGAGAAGCATAACAGACATTGAAGAAAAAGACAACAATATTGCTAAAGAAGAATGACTTTACATGAAGCTATAAAAGAGTTGGTTGCGCAGTTTGGTGAAAACATCGTGACCGAAGTGAGGTTGGCCAATTTATTGGCTGACCTCAACGGTTATCAAGACTACCCTGCCATGAAAATGGTTCTAAAAGACATCTTAAAAGCTGGATATGGTAAGAAATTATTTGATATATATTCTAAAGACGCCCAAAATGCCATTCGTAAAAGTGTAAACTATGCCCAAACATTTGCTATAGAATCAAATTACAAAGAAGATTTGGTTAGTTATGCATTTGACTGTGTGTTGTTTGCGCTTGGTTGTATCACAACAATCAACGAGCCAATGACCAAGGGATACGACCCTTACACAAAAGGAAATGGTGACATTTTAGACAACTTGGCAAATCAGTTAGCCTCACTTCAAAAGCAATATCTTGATTTGTTAGACAGATTGGTGACTTTACCACAGAATATTTACAAAGATGCGCCAGGCTATTATAGCACAGAAGCCTTAAACAAACTCTATGCAGTAGAAGCCAAGATTGCTGTAATCATCAAAGAGACGAACTCTACTGTAAGTTTAGATTGGTGCACAAACAAGCGGACAGAAAAAATTGAATATTTCAAGAAGCAAAAAACTGATGCTGTTGCAAAAGGGCTTGATGAATTGAGATGTCAATATAAAACATTGCTTGCATCACTCATAATTGTACCGAAGAAGTTTGGTATAAAGCGTTCTGGACACTATGACGATAATGGTGAGAAGAAATTGTCTTCTGTAGAAGATGATATAAAACTCAACTATTACAACCTGGGGAACACCTATGATAATTGGTGCGAAAAAGAGAAGAACAAATATCTTGCAAAATATCATATTGATAACAAGAATGTTGCACTCCAACTATCTGCGAAAATAGGTATACCTGCAGCGATATTTATCGGAGCGTCAGGCACAGGAATAAGCTATATAACTTCATCAAGCGCTATTGAGCAATTTGAGCACACGATAGCCTTGGGTGAGCAACAAGCAACTGCTGGAGAATATGGAAAAGCGATACAACTCTTCAGCGATGCCAAGAATAATTATACAGCATCCTTTAGACCTAGTCATTATCAAGGAATTGCCGTTGAACATATAAAGGAAACTGTAAATAACGTTACACAGTCAAGTGTAAAAATGGTTGAAGAGGGCAGGCTCATAGATGCAAATACATTACTTTCATCTTTGCCTCAAGATGTTATCTCTGAAAACAAACAACTTTCAGAGCAATATAATTCTGCAAAGTCTGCCTTAGATAAGGCTATAAATGATGGACTTGACAATCTTATTTCTGACATAGCAAGCAATCATGGAAAATTGGGCGATACGTCTAAACAAAAGTTGAATGAATTGCTGAAGATAAGCCCTAATGATTATTGGTTGAACTTTATTAAGAATAAAGAAAAATGAAAACAAAAGCAAAGAAGATCATTCGCAACATATTGATTGGTGCTGTGGCATCTTTATATCATACTGATGCACAAGCTGCAGAGAATTCTACCCTACCTCTTCTTGAAGGACTTAATGGTGACGACCAAGAAAGTGCTGTGAGTGCTTTGAAAAATAAAATTATAAAGAATGTCTTACAGGTAAAGAAGAATGGTGAAACCAAATTGATAGCCGGACACCGCTCACATATGTCACATCGTTCTGGAGGTGGCGGTGGAGGCGGTCATTATTCGCATGCTTCTCATTATTCTGGTTATGGTGGCGGTAGTTCAAGACATAGTAGTCATTCCTCTCCTGGTTCAAGTTCATACGGCACAACATATTCTGCACCGAAACCAACCCCCAAGACGTACAAAACATATAATTTGGGAGATAGAACATTGAAGTCTGGACTATATGGAAACGATGTGTCCAAACTGGTGTCTTTACTTGTATCTAAAAACTATATGAATAGTTCATGGATTACAATGCAAAATGGTTACCCTATTTATAATGCACGTGTGGTTTCTGCAGTAAAACGGTTTCAAAAAGATGCAGGAAGGTCTCAAGATGGAGTAATGACAGCATCACTTGCTACAACTCTTGAAAATTGGGATAAAAATAAGACGACTCTTGTTTTGGGCATAAGGAATCTTGAACATAATGGAGTCTCTGAATTAGCAGGAAACGATGTGAATGAATTGATTGCTTTATTGCGCAGTGCAGGTTTTCCACCAGATCCATCCAAACTGAAATACAATGGTAGTAAAGCCGTATTTACAAAAGATATAGAAACTGCAGTCAAACTATTCCAAGCCTATAATGGATTAACTCCAAATGGGAAGGTTGACGAAACTACAATATCAAAATTAAAAGCGGTAGCTAAATAACACGACAAATGGAATTAAAGATCGATAGAAACATATATTCTGATGCCTGTATATCAAAAGCAATATATAGTCTTTCAAAAGATTATACCATCATTCGCAACCTTGAAGGGAATATAGAAAGACTCAATATAATACCTCTTGAAGAAAATCGAGAGCCGTGCTGCATTGAAGCACTGATATTTAACGCATTAAATGATTATAAGTTGAGACAAATAATTGAAGACGAAACGCATGACATAAGAACGATTCTTTACGCCAAGGCGTTTGCAGATTTCGATGATATAGATAGCAATGATGAAGTATAAATTATTGCCCTTTACTTTCAATAGAATATCGTCCAAGGAAGTTTTGGTAAACGAATTGGGAGATATGTTGGTGGTGCCTGATGGTACTGTCAAGGCTATCACTGATCATACAATAGACACAAAGAGCGATTTATACAAGTCGTTGGTAGCAAACTTTTTTCTAACTGAAAGGACCATTCCTGCATTGATAGACGTGTATGCAGAAAGATTAGCAGAAAAGAAACGTTTCATGGATGATGGTACTGCTTTACATATTTTTGTTTTGACCTTGCGGTGCAATCAAAACTGTGTATATTGCCAAGCATCAAGTCAAGATGAGCATTGCGCGCACAAGTCTATGTCATTTGAAACCATGAAGAATTCTGTAAATTTGATGTTCAAGTCACATTCTAAATGGTTGACTATGGAGTTTCAAGGAGGCGAGCCCTCCCTAGAACCTAAATTGTTACGCTATGGCATTGAACTTGCTGAAAAGAAAAACGAGACAGAGCAAAGAAATATGCGTTATGTACTTTGTACAAATAGCATAAATCTTACAGAAGAAGTCTTAGATATATGCAAAACATACCACGTGCTTATTTCAACATCTTTAGATGGTCCTTCATGGCTTCACAACAAAAATCGTGGCAAGCACGACTCCTACGAAAAAGTTACAAAAGGAATTGTCAAAGCAAGAGCATACCTTGGAGAAGACCAAGTGGCAGCTTTGATGACAACATCTGAATTGGCTTTAGAATATCCGAAGGAGATAGTTGACGAATATGTAAAACTCGGGTTTCATAGCATTTTTCTTCGTGCTCTCAATCCATACGGACTTGCCAGTGATAATTCGAATTGGGAACTTTATACCGATAGATTTATTGAGTTCTACAAACAGGCATTTGAGCATATCTTGGATATCAACAAACAAGGAATTCTTATGATAGAAGAGTTTGCAGCTATTATTCTTCGTAAGATACTTACTCCTTGGTGTACAGGATTCGTTGATTTACAATCACCTGCAGGAATTATAAATTCTGTTTTGGTCTATGATTATGACGGATATTTGTATGCTTCGGACGAATCTCGCATGTTGGCAGAAAAAGGTGACTACACTTTCCGTATAGGTAGCGTGAAGGAGTGTTACGAAGATTTGTTGTACAGCAAGAAAGTTCGTTCTTGGTCAAAATATTGGTCAAATGAATTACTGGCAGGGTGTTCCGACTGTGGCGTTCGTGCTTATTGTGGTGCAGACCCTGTGAGAAACCATACAACCCAAGGAGACTTGTATGGTTATCGTCCTACATCGTTACTATGCAAGAAGAACAAAGCGATTATTGAATATCTCATTTCTTTGCTAATAGACAGAAAAGATGAGGTTACTCAAATCTTTAAGACTTGGATAATATGAAGCAACGTGATATTGACATAAAATCAAATGATAATACATTGTTCGTAACAGAGCAATGCAATAATCGTTGTATCATGTGCTGCCAACCTCCTAAAAGAGTAAACGACATAGATTTGTATTTTGCACAAAATATAGAACGTGTTAAAAACGCCCCCAAGGACCTTCCTGTTATAGGAATAACTGGAGGCGAACCAACTCTGTTGGGAGACAAATTGATAGATTTGATACATCTTATCAGACAAGAGTTGCCAAATACAGACATTCATATCCTTTCAAATGGAAGAAATTTCAAGGACTTCAACTATGCTAAGCGTGTTGTTGATGCAGGAGAAAGTAAGTTGATCCTTGGCATTCCTTTTCATTCTGATTATGAAGGCGACCATGATATTATAGCAGGAGCGAAAGGTGCATACAATGAAACTATCTTAGGGCTATACAACTTAGCGATGCAAGGAGCATGTGTAGAACTCCGTATCGTAATGAATAGTCTAAACTACAATCGTTTCCTTGCAATGGCTGAATATATCCACAAGAACTTGTCATTTGTAGCATGGACTGCCTTTATGGGCATGGAGAGAACTGGCTTTGCAGACAAACGTAGCGACAAAATATGGATAGAACCTTGTGAATATATGCCACAACTAAATGATGCTGTTCATTTCTTAAATGATTGGCACCACGAAGTCGCAATCTATAATATTCCATTGTGTCTGCTGCCAAAGGATTTGCATGGTTTTGCCAAGAAAAGTATATCCGATTGGAAGAACTATTACCCTGAACTATGCGAGAAATGCACAGTGAGAGAAAAATGTTGCGGACTCTTCGCCACATCAAGTAAAGAGTATAAAGGTTTAAAATGCATCTAATTATGGAAGCAATCAAAAAAACGATACAACAAATCACACAACAATATGGCAAGGAAATTTTGTTAGAAAAACGTTTTCTAAACATTTTCAATGATCTTTATCCTAATCGTATGGATAAAGAAACACACGCATTGCTTAGCTGTATGTATGAAAAAGGATATTTAAAACAAATCTTGCATACAAAAAAAAGAAATATTAAAAAGGAGATAGCACTTATCTCTAATTCATTAGTTAAAGATGGACATGCCCAAAAAGATGTCCAGCAGTTGGTGTATGCCCTAATAGTTGGTGCAGGAGTAGCCACAAAGCAAGAATACTCCGACATATTGAACGGAGGAACCACCCATTCATCTACCGATTCGAAATCAAGCAATGTAGCGTTAATTATAATACGTTATGCACTTCTGGTTCTATTAATGGCTGTGGTAATAGCTATGCCCTATCTCTACATACGCTCATTAAGCATACTTTGGCCCATTTTCCCCATCACAATTATCATTGCATTTTGTTTTATTGTTTACATAATATTTTACAGGAAACTGAGCGTTAAGTGGTCAGCCTTTCAAAATGGTTGTTTTAATGGGTTGATGTTTTGCCTATCTACTCTCTTAGCCATATTTCCCCTATGGGCATCAAAAAACAATGACTGCGGACTATTCTACTATTGGAGTCCTAATTATGCCGAAAATCAAACGGACGCATGGTTCCTCACATTGATCTGTTCATTAGCTACAGGCTTATTTCTTTTGGCTATGCCCTTGATGGCAATAAACGATGTATTAACGGATAAAAAGCAAAACAAAGCTTACAAACAAAAAATGGTATGGGGCGTTGTTACAACAATCATCTGCTATTTCATTTGCATAAATCCCATTCTTATAAAACCCTACAATCACAAAAAAGCAGAAATCAACACATACAACCTAAAAATTCAGGAACTAAAGCAAAAGAGGCAGAATGTTAACAAGTCTCTCTCGTTTTGCGGAATACAGTTGGGAGATAGTTATAAAAAATGCTTATCGGTGATTCAAACCAACATGAACGACATACATTTCATATCAAGAAACGATGCCAGTCTTACATTGGATTTTTTCGATTATGATCATCTCATAGTAGACAATACAGACTACGTCCTCATAGTCGACTCCATCATCACGGCTACAGCATCTTGGAACAATCAAAATGTGCACGTTTATGCATACTTTGCCAAAGGAGTAAACGTGGCAATAAAAGTCACTGCCTTGGATGAAAATCCCCTCCCCATGTTTATTTCAAAATACGGAAGACCCGAATTTTTCATCCCCAAGTTGAACTACAACGAGACATTGACAATTAAAATAGAAGATAATCTATTTCTATTCCCCAAAAAGGATAATCCTCCATCTTATATTAACGACAAAAACGATTGCAGATGGACTTTTAAAAATTCAATAATCTCCATAAAGGATTTTGGCAATATTTCTCCCTCCATCTTATACATTAACCGCAATTGCGAAAAAATATATGCCGATCACCAACGCCATGCCGAGAAGATAAAAGAGGAAAAAAGGCGTCAAGAAGAGATAAGAATAAATCGCGAATATCAGCGCCAACAACGCAAGGCTGCTATTGAAAAAAAACGCGTAGAAGATAATCACAAAAGGGCTTTAAACGAAATTTAAGCGTATGGGAAAATGTAAGTATTGCGGTCAAAACGCAGGATTTTTTTCTCACGCTCACAAAGAGTGTGAAGAAAAGCATAAGCAGGGATTTGCTGAATTACTTGCTTACTTGAATGCTTACTTCAATGGTACGAGTAGTATAAGTAGTATGCTTTCTAAGATAAAAACACTACAAACAGATAACTACTTAAGTCAAGAAGACATTGAAAATTGTTGTAGCCAAGCTATCAAGCATTATGCAGACATAGTAAGACTTCCTATCACTAAGCAACATTTACAAATAGTCGATACCTTTATCAACAATATTGGTGTGTCACGCACGGCACTCAATAAGAATGGAGCATTGGATGTTCTTGGCATTCGCTTCTATCAAGGTACGCTTATGAGCTATTTTGCAGAAAACGAACCCATGGCAAAAGTAGAAAAGCGCACGCAAATTGTTACAAGATTGTTGCCTATATCCAATGAGCAAAAAGAGTCTGCAGGATTGAAAGCACTTGATAAGGCTGCGCATAAATACCTTTCTAATGGTTTGATAACAGACAGTGAGCAAGCGCATCTTGATGATTTCTCAATGGCTTTGGGACTTCCTGTAAACAACTTGCCAGCAAGCTATAAAGGCTCAGATATAGAAAAGATGCAACAAGCTTCTATTCTACGAAGAATCCAGGGGGGACAAATACCACCACAAAATCATTTTACCATTCCTATTATGTTGACTTCTGGTGAATACGTCATTTGGCAATATCCCAATGTAACAATGTATCAAGAAAAGATTACCAAAGAATGGGTAGGACGCAGCAGTGGTTGGAGTTACAGAGTTTGCAAAGGCGTTTATTACAGAACAGGTGGTTCAAAGGGACATCCCGTAGAACATTCCTCGATGGAGAATGTGGGTGTAGGAACATTAGTGCTCACAAACAAAAACATCATTTTCTACTCGCCACAGAAATCATCCAAGGTGCCCTACAAAAAACTTATCGGTGTTACTCCCTATTCTGATGGCGTAGAATTGCAAAAAGATGGTGTCAATGCCAAGCGCCAAGTGTTTCAAGGTTTCGATAGTTGGTTCATAATGAACTTACTATCTGTCATAAATATATAAAAGCAAAATCATGGAAAAAGAACTACATATAATAGCAAGTACTCCTCAACAGATTCAGAGTTGCAAGGAAACATTCTTTACAAATAACGGATATGGAACAATTGAGTTAACCCCTTATGGAGACTATTTGCTCAATACCGTTGACATCACGGATGCTGCAGCTCGAAGAACAAACGAGTATAAAAGTGCATACAAGGAGGTTACTGCTAATATGCTTCAAGTTTATGAGGAGAATACACGTGCATATACATATCTTCATGAGAATATGCCTTCGGTGGAGTCTGTCGTTAAACTCAAAAATGACTTGATGACTCTGTCCCCTCAAAAATACGAAAGAGGGCATTTTGACTTTCGCAAACCGACAAAAGACGATATTGAGAAAGACCTTCTTGAAGAGGCAAAGAACATCAACTTCGATAAGACAAAAACCAATGGTCATGTTGATGAAAAGATGTTTGTAAAAGAGCATATCAATGAAATGATAGAAGTTCGTCAACAAGCATGGCAAGAAGCGTGTGACTTTTTCAATAAGATAGAGGATGCACGTGAGGAAAGAGAGAATACAAGGCTATTTGCAGAGTTTAAGTCTTTGTACAACAGAAAAAAAGAATACATCGATGGAAATGAGAGCGTTGTAAAGCAAGAACTATTGAATTTGTGTGGAAAAGTATCAGTTCCATACAATCTGAGTTTTTCGTTTGCATATAATCAAACAACGCATATTTTAGAAACCTCAATAATAGTGGAAGATGGAATTTCTGTTCCCATTACTAAAGCAACTATTTTGGCATCTGGTAAGATTTCTATCAAGAATAAATTGGTAAGAGAAACGATTACGGAGAAGACAAATAGTGCCATTAGTTTGACATATTTCCTTGCTGCTCACTTGTTCAATGTATCTCCCAATATTCAGTACTTACGTCTCTCATTGTACGAAAGGAACAAACAGAATCCATTACTATGGGTGGAATTTGAACGAGAGAAGTTTATATGCGTAAACCCCTATAGAGTAGGTGTTTTATCCGACATTCTTAGTTATCCGAATGTATTGGAGTTTAAGAATAGAGCCGGTTCAATTGAATTGTGTGCTATGGACAAGACCTCGTTCGATAACAATGTAGCTATGGCTGTTAAACGTGAAAACGAAAATCACCTAGAGTATCAATCTACTTATTCAGACTTAGGAAATAACGATATTGCCATATCTTTTGAAGATGCAAGCATCTTATGTGAAATACCTAACTTATCAAATGAAATTCGCAAAGCTATTTCTACGGCAAAAGATAAAGGACTGTCTTACGTCACTATTGACAAAAAACTGAAAGGGATTTTGGACGAACTGAAGAAATGATAATACAAAGTAAACAAACAAATTGTATATTGTTGGCACTGCTCATGTGGAATCCGCTAATGCTCCTTCTTTTGACAAGGAGTTGGGGCATTACTGCGGTAATAACCATAGCTGTGATAGCTATATCATTTATGGTGTCAACATCAGAAAACCTACGTGTAAAAGTGTGGGGTTTCAATTTGTGTGCCTTATCGAGCATCGCATTTCATTCAGAATTATTGTTCAGAGAGTTTCTTTCTAACAAAGATATTCCCAATCTATATGAGCTTCATGGCAAATATTATTTCAATAAGCCTTTTCTGGATAAAGAATTCAGAACCAATGAATATGTAAGTAGTTACAAAACTAATTGCCAAGGATATCGCATAGACAATTTGTCGAATGTATATGATTCTATCAAAACTTGTGATTGGTTGTTCATTGGAGACTCTTTTACCCAAGGTGCACAAGTTAATTACAACGATTTATATACGACACAACTATTCAGAAGTTTTCCAGACAAGATTATTGTTAATGCAGGCATAAGTGGCGCAGGATTATATGACGAACTTAACTATTTCAAAGATAAAGGTAAGAACTTAAAACCCAAGGTGGTCTTTCTGCAAATAGGAGTATTCAATGATTTTTTTAATATCAAAGAGCGGTCTGCTACCTTTCAAGACTACTTAATGGAATATTCGGATTTATACCGATATTTTGCCTTTAATATAATCTCTACAGATTCACTACCTTTGGGTAGATGGACAGAACCATTCTTCCCATCAAAACAGGATAACATTGACTACAATATCCTATTCAAGGAAAAATCAGAAGTTAAGATTACTGACATGGAAGCATTCGAGACTTGTATTGACCTGTGGAAGAAGGAAGTAGAAAGTATAGGCGCTAAGTTGATATTATTTCTTATACCATCCAAAGAACAAGTGTCGCCCGTGTTATTGCAGGAAGTGATGAATAAATACAATATCGCACCAACACAATTGGATATGACTGCCCCCAATCGCCTTTTTGAAAATGTATCTAAAGCATTGAACCTGGAGCATTATGACTTGACGCAAGGCTTCTGCAAATCAGAAGACTTTCCTTTTTTCAATCAAGATGAACATCTAAGTGCAAGCGGCCATACAATAGTGGCAACAGAGCTCACTAAGCACTTGCAAAAGTATTCCAATTCGACAAAACTTCTCAGTGTAAGAAATAGCCATGACAGGTATCCATCATTTTATGAAGGCAATCTTCTTTACCAATGTCAAGATTTAGATGGTGGTTCTCTTATTTGCAGTCAGATTTTAGATGGAACCAATCGACAAATATTGGCGAAAAGTTACGAAGAACTGGTGCACCCTATTACCTCACAAGATGGTAGGTATTTAGCGTATACTGAAGGTAATCAAGAAAGTAGCGAAACAGATGTGATCATTCGCGATATTGTTCTGAAAACAGAACATCGGATAAACAAGAATAAACAGTATGCTGCAATCCCCATGTTCAACCATAAAGGGACGATGTTGGCATTGCCAATATGGAACAGGAACAAAGAAACTCCTGCCAATATCGCCATTTATAGTCTTGAAAGGAAATGTATAATAAAGACAATACCATCTAAAGTGGAATGTTGGCGGCCAATATTCACCAACGACGACAAGAACATCTTGTACATTCAAAAAGAAAAGTATTTCAAAATAAAATCCTTTGATTTGACAACAGGAGCAATTTCAGAGATTCTCTCTCTACCGTTTGATATATGGGATATTGCAATATCTCCTTCAGGGCGCTACATCGTATTTGCAGGAAATAAAGATGGTAATTGGGATCTGTTCGCCTATTGCTTAAAAACAAAACATGTAAAACAGTTGACAAAAACGAAAGGAAACGAATGGGATCCCGCATTTGGAACATCTGATGCTGATTTGTTCTATGCTGGAACATTTGGCATTAATGATGGTATTTTTTACAAGAAGATTAAGCTATGATTAGAAAAATCACACTACTGTTACTAAATCTTGCGTGTTATGCATATTTCACGCAATGGAATGTTGTGTACTTTCTGTTCTTGGCATCTGCCATTGTCTGTTCCAACCACATAAATAATGCAACCATCAAAAAGATATTTGCAGTTGTAACTATCGTTAGCCTCATTGCTGGTTTCTTGTTATTCAAGTCTACCACAATCAAGGGGAATATAATATTGGGATATTCTGTATTTGCATTTTGCGGCATATCCTTCATTATAGACCAATACAAGACGAGGCGGAAGTATGATGTGATTGATATTCTCCTGTATCTGTTTTTCTTTCCCAAAATGTTGGCAGGTCCAATAATACAAGCAGAATACTTCATAGGACAACTTAGTCAAAATGCGATGTCTAAACGACGATTTTATCAAGGTGTAAAATTGCTTATTTACGCATGCTTCCTAAAACTTATTGTTGCAGACATTGTTTTAAGCATTGACGACATGACAGGGATTGGCATCAATCTCTTCATACAAACAATAATATGGGGCATTCGATTTTACCTTGACTTCTATGCCTATTCTCTAATAGCTGTTGGTTTGGGTTTGTTGGTGGGAATCAGATTGCCATACAATTTCGACAATCCTTATAGTGCATTGACTTTCAGAGATTTATGGCATCGTTGGAACATTACATTGTCTCAATGGTTAAGTAGATATATTTATGTACCACTTGGGGGAAGTAAATGCTCTAAGACGAACACTTGCTTGAACATAGTCACAACATTCGTTATTAGTGGGTTATGGCATGGAATCAACTTACCATTCGTATTGTGGGGATTTTGTCATGGCATATTGGTTTGCTTAGAACGGATTTACTTCGGATATTCAAAAAAAGTGCAATCGAAATGGCTATACAGATTATTTGTTGTCTTTTCTACAATATTCTTATGGCAACTCTTTCGACTAACAGATTTGAAACAAGTCTCAGACTTTGCTACACAACTTTGCACGTTAGCAACTATTGATAGAACTATATTCATATATGGTCTATCTGCTTGCTTGTTGTTATACGCAATAGAAAGTCCGATAGTAAAATGTCTTATACTTGGCAATGAGGACTCACGAAGTTACATAATCTACGAAGTGTCTATTTTGTCCGTTATGTTGGCAGTTTTAATGTTATGTCCACTTCATTATACGTTTAATTTCTTCTACCTAAAATATTAATATGGTTGTATTAGGTATTTCTGCATATTATCATGATTCTGCCGCAGCTTTGATTGTTGACGGCAAAGTTACTGCTGCCATATGTGAAGAACGATTGAGCCGTATCAAACACGACAAATCATTTCCTAAAAGAGCGATTGCTTTTTGTGTTGAATATAGCGGTATCGCATACACAGACATTGACTATGTAGTGTTTTATGAAAAACCATTAAGAAAATTTGAACGTATCTTAACTACCCATATTTTTCACGCACCCAAAGGATTTAAAACTTTTGTAAAGGCAATGCCGATATGGTTAAAGGAACGTTTGAATATAAAACCAACGATAATGAAATCTCTTAATGAGTTGTGCCATTGTAAAATCAATTGGGACATACGTTTCGTTGAGCACCACTTGTCGCATGCAGCAATGGCATATTTTACATCGCCATTTGAAAATGCTGCTGTTTTAGTTGTTGATGCAGTAGGTGAAAATGCAACCACATCACTGTTCAAAGCCAGCGGATACAAGATAGAAAGTATCAAGCAACAGAGTTTCCCTAATTCTGTAGGATTGCTTTACTCTGCATTTACTTATTTTTTAGGATTTCAAGTGAATTCTGACGAATATAAAGTAATGGGATTGGCACCATATGGAAATATTGATGCTAAACAAACACAACGATTTATCAACATCATTAAGACTAAATTAGTAAGCATTGGAGATGATGGAAGTATCATCATAAACCAGAAATATTTCACATTCATGGTTGGTCAGAGAATGGTAGATGACCATATGTGGACTAAGTTGTTCGGTATAGCTAAACGAGAAACTAATGCACCAATAAGAACTGAACACAAAAACCTTGCCATAGCCATACAAAATGTTATTGAGGAAATCTTTTTGAAATTGGCCACTCACATAAAGTCTTTAACGCAATGCAATAATCTTTGCATATCTGGAGGGTGTGCATTGAATTGTTCCGCAATGGGGAAGATTAAAGGAAGCGGTTTGTTTTCCAATGTATTCGTACCTTTTGCCCCAGGTGATGATGGTGGGGCTATCGGCGCAGCATTGGTTTTTCATGCCCTTATGTCTGGCAAGAGATATATGTCAGATATTTCTCCATATCAAGGATGTAGCTTTAAAAATGAAGAGGTGGAAAGGGCAATAAAAGAAGAGAATCTTGAATTCAATTTTGTTCAAGAAGAAAAATTATATGATGAAATTGCCTTTTCTTTATCTCATGGAAATATCGTAGGATGGTTTCAAGGAAGAATGGAATTTGGGCCCCGTGCATTAGGCAACAGAAGTATTCTGGCCGACCCAAGAGTTTTCTCAATGAAAGATCGTGTGAATGCAAAAGTTAAATATAGAGAAGCCTTTAGGCCTTTCGCACCTGTGGTAACACAAGATGATGCATCGCATTTTTTTGAAGACTCAAACTCTCCGTTTATGATGTTCACCACTCAGGTTAGAATTGACACAACATTGATTCCTGCGGTTACTCATGTTGACAACACTGCAAGAATTCAAACTGTTACTGAAACGTCAAACATACGGCTATATAAGTTGCTTAAAGCATTTGAAAATTATTCGAAAATCCCAATACTACTCAACACTAGTTTTAATGTTATGGGAGAACCAATAGTTTGTACACCTATAGATGCAATTAAAACATTCAAAGCTTCGGGCTTAGACATTTTAGTAATAAACAATTATATCGTTAAGAAATGAATTTAATAAAAGAAATATTGGCATTTATCATAGCAGAAAGAAAATGGTGGTTAGCCCCATTAGTGTTTATTCTTTTGATTGTTTCTTTATTAGTGATATTTGCAGATTCTGCAGTAGCTCCATTCATATATTCTCTGTTCTGATGAAAAAAGTAATTAAGTACATAAACAAAGTTGCAAGGTTAGTCAATAAAGTTACCATATGGATAGCCTTGCTATTGGCATATCTCGTAATATGCCTATACCATTTTTTGCTTCGTCAAAAAGCACATATATGGATACATCATGAGAATAAGGCTTCAATTGAACAAACAAAACATTTATGGTAATCAATAAGTGATTCAGCTATAAAAAGTAGCTCTTAAAGTTTTACACGATGCCCCCCTACCCTTTGAACAAAAACTTTTCCATAAAATAAGTTTCATACTCTTTATAATATTAATCCATTTCTGAATTTAGTTTGTATCTTTACAGTTGAAAGCCAAACAAGACATTGCATATAAGAATATGAAGAAGATTCTTTTTCTACACGGATTCTTCGCCACGGGTAGTTGTCCGATGGCGAGAGCCTTGAAAGAGGCGTTTGAGGGGACAGCGGTGGTGCTGACTCCCGACTTGCCATTGCATCCCAAGAAGGCGTTGAATGAAATACGTTCTATTATAGACAAAGAACAACCCGACTTGCTTTTGGGCAACAGTTGCGGAGCGTTCCTTGCCCAAATGCTGGCTCCTATAGTTGGCATCCCAGCCTTGCTGGGCAATCCGTATTTCATAATGACGGAGTTTCTGAAGGAGCGCATCGGCGAGCATGAATACAAGGCACCAAGAAGAGACGGCAATCAACGATTGGTTATAGACGAGGCGCTGATTGAGGAGTTTGCGGAGCTGGAAGCCGTGCAGTTTGACCATTGCAACCCCTATTATAAGGATCGTGTGTGGGGACTTTTTGGTGAGCAGGACACCCTGGCTCACTTCTCCCCTCTCTTCCTGGAGCATTACAACCAAGCCTTCCATTTCCCTGGCGGTCATACGCCTACTGAGCAGGAGGTGAAGACCTGGTACGCTCCCCTTGCCCAGAAAATGC
>ERZ1026874.720-NODE-720-length-19488-cov-6.255287_pt1 | contig 19488 bp, 18 predicted proteins | sample MGYA00380167_ERZ1026874 | MGnify/ENA primary metagenome ERZ1026874 (study PRJEB33269, sample SAMEA4719803) | human gut metagenome | biome: human-associated habitat; feature: organic feature; material: feces | place: Cameroon | collected 2013-10 ...
ATTATCAATTTGAAGATTACCAAAATGTATGCTTTTTGGCATAATCTTTTTTATTTAATTGTGTGTAGAGAATGAGACGAAAGTTTCATTCTCTTTTTTACTTTTTCAGACAACTATCAAAGTTGTCTTTTTTTTATTTTCATTTTTTGTAGGTATGTGTGATAGTCAAAAAGTATACTTTTTGAGAAAACAAGGAGGTAGAAATGAGAAAAAAATTATGTCAAAAGTGGTTTGCAGTATTGCTTGGAATAGTCTTATTGTTTCAACAGTCTGTAGTGTATGCCACAGCAACAGAAACGGAGAGTCCTGACTCTCTAACGTATTCCGTAATATGGGAGCAGATGGAACATGGAGAATTAAAAGACTCCACGAACCATGCAGTTAATGAAAACTTATCACAATATATGAGTGGTGATCAGGTTAAATTAAAAGTATCTTGTGAAAATGGGTATGAGGTAGAAAAGTACTCAGTAAAAGCTTCAGGACAAGATGTATCTGCAAAAATAGAGAAGGATAATCTACAGTTTATGATGCCAGAGGCAGACGTAACAATTGATTTGTCATTTAAAGCAATTCAACAGGAGCAAAATGAAACTGTAGAAGATGAATCAACATCAGACGAAACAAGTGTGTCTAATGTAAAAGAGAAGGAAAATCAGACAAGTACAGATACTACATCAACTACTGATGTCACTGAAAAAAAAGAAGAAATCATACAAGATAAGAATAGTATTGATGGTAAGAAGAACGAGGGAGAATCCAAAAATCAGGATACCAAAGATTCTACAGATTCTACAGATTCTACAGATTCTACAGATCCTACAGATACTACAGATCCTACAGATCCTATAGATCCTATAGATACATCTGAGTTGATTAATCCAGAGGAGATGTTGCAAAGTATTACATTACTGAGTGCAAGATCTGCAGGTGTTGTTGACTCATACCAAAAGATCTCAGCGCTTGGAACAGCTTGCGGAAAATTTACTGTAAATGGAAATATGGCATTCTGTACGCAGCACAATAAGTCAACGCCACCTGCTGGTACAACTATTACATCTATCTATGAATCTGGAAATGAAATGATGCGAAAAGCATTATATTACGGATTTGGTGGGCCTGCAGCAAGAGTAGCAAGCGATGCTGATGGCTGGGTGTATACATCAATTGCATTATCTAATGCCAATGGTGTTAGAGCAGGAACAGAATCCAACAGAGCATTTTATAATACGTTATCGTCATTACCAAATACACCATCTAGTTTTCATTTGTATATATGTACAACCGCATCTGCAAATCTGCAAGATTTAGCTTATTGGACATATAATCCAGAAGGATATTTGACATTGAAAAAAGAATCTGCAAATCCAGATTACACAAATAACAATCCGGCATTTTCACTTGAAGGGGCAGTATTTGAAGTGTATTCCGATAATGGCTGTACAAATAAGGTAGCAACTTTCACAACTGATGCTAATGGTAATGCATCAACTGTTAAGTTAAATGCTGGAACGTACTATGTCAAAGAAGTAACTCCATCTCAGGGATTTGGTATTCAATATGTAAATGGAAGTCCACTTGTACAGGCAGTCTCGGTGCCAAGTAGCAATACTGCCACATTAACATGGAAAGAATATCCAAAGTCAGATCCGATTGGAATACTTCTTAATAAAGTTGATGCTGAAACAGGAGAAGGTGTAGCACAAGGAAATGCATCATTAGCCGGTGCAGAATATGAAGTTAAATTTTACACTGGAACAGATTGGACAGAGGATCCGGCACAAGCAGGAGAAGAACCGGTAAGAACATGGCTTTTTAAAACCAATGAAAATGGATTCTGTTATTATTCCGATCAATATTTAGTGTCTGGCGATCCGCTGTGGTATGCATCAAATGGAGCAGCGACATTACCGCTTGGTACAATCACAATTCAGGAAGTAACAGCACCAGAGGGATATTTACTTAATGATGAATTATATGTCAGAAATATTCCAGATGATGGATATGCAGAATGGGTAAATACCTATAATGCACCTATTCAAAAAGAGCAAGTTATACGTGGAGATTTAGAAATATATAAAGTAGATTCAAAATCTAAGCAAGGATTAGAAGGTGTAGAATTTACAATTTCTAATAAGGTGACAGGTGAAGTTGTTAAAACAATTACGACTGATGCTAATGGATATGCAACAACAAAAGATGGAGCTTATCCAGACGGATCATTGCCATATGGAAAATATGTGGTCGAAGAAACAAAGGCATTGCCTGGATATATGCCATTAGATCCTATCGAGGTAGAGATTAATGAAAATAATGTAACAATTCCAGTAAATCTCGAAAATGACCATGCAGAAATTATCAAAACAGAAGCAACAGACACAGAGACAGGATTACATCAAACATATGCACAAAAAAACAGCAAACATAAGGATCGAGTAAATTTTAAAAACCTTATTCCTGGAGTTGAATACGAATTAAAATGTGTTCCGTATCTCTACAGTACAAAAAAGCCTTTAGGGCAGAATCTTTCATTTACTAAAAAATTTACGATGAAGGAAGGATTAACATACGAGGACGTAGATACACAGATTGATACGTCAGCTTTACAAGGCGATAAAATTGTGTATTTTGAGTATCTGTATGTTGATGGTGTAGAGATTGCACACCATACAGATATTGAGGATAAAGGTCAGACTATAGAAATCTTTGGAATATCCACATCGGCTACTGGAACTAATGATAAAAAGGTTATCAAGCCTACTGAAAATGCAACTATTGTAGATAAGATTAATTATTGGGGATCACCTTCTGGAAAGCAATATCGAGCTGTCACTACTGTAGTAGATCAGAATGGAATGCCAATTACTGAAAATGGTCAGATTGTAAAAGCAGAAAAGATTTTTTTAGCATCAGCAACAACTGGATCAGAGGAAGCTACCATTACGATTAACGCAAGAAATCTTCAAGGTAAAAAATTGACAGTATATGAAGAAATTTATGACATGGACACGAATAAATTAGTCGCAGAACATAAAGATGTAAACAGTACAGCCCAAACAATAACAATTGGAAAAGACGGAAAAATTATAACATCTACCCCGGATAATATAAGATCTGGTTGGAATGCTGTTAAAACAGGCGATAATGCTCCAATTGGCTTTTTTCTTTCACTGATTACAATGACTATAATTATTCTTGTAGCATTTGCAATCTCATATATTACACGTAAAAAGGAAAAAAATTATGAAGAATAAAGTTATTACATTTTTTCTTTTATTGGTTCTCACAACCGGATTATTGTCCGGTTGTGCTACCGATAATTCAGAAGATAGTACTGTAAAAAAAGAAATCACTTATCAGACAGAAGATAAGAGTGAAAAAAAAGACAGTTCCTTTCAGGAAAAAATTCATGAGAATGGAAAGTCATATAAGTTAGATCATATCGAATATAAAGTGATTTCAAAAGAAAATAAAAAGAAAAATGGTAATTATACAAAGGAAGTTGTGTCAGATCCAATTATCGCTGGAGAAAATTATGCCCCGGTGCAAGAATTTGTAGATCCTGATAATGGAGTGAAATTTTCGCTTTCTAATGCAAAAGCTAAAGAAAAAGTAGTAGATGATGTATATTCTCAAGAAGTTACAGGATATACCGATTATGATCAATTTGTTGATTCATCATCTGTACCATCAGAAAAAACAATAACAACTACAAATGAAAATACAGGTGAGGTGCAGGAAGTTGTATGTACGTTAACAGGTATTGAACCTATAGAAAATCTTGAAAATAGTTATATAGATATTACATATATTTCTTATGATAGCGATTATTTTCAATGGGGCGATACGGTTGTAAAAAAGAATGAATCAAAACCAGATTTAGATTCTGCAACACTTGTAAAATCAGTTGGTGCCGATCCAAATACATGTACTGTAAAAAATGTGTATTGGAGAGGAAAAACATATACTCAAAATGGTGAAATCTGTCGTGACGCGCGTGCAGATGTAACAATTAAAAAAACATATTATCGTGCAAATTATACCGGAACATTGCAGACATCTGGAACAGTATATACAGCCGAATATACTGGAATTTTAGAATATTCTGTACCAGATCAATATATATATGATATGTCTGCAACAGCAATATATCATCAATCTCATATTGCACTCATGGTTGGCGCAGGAATCGGAATATTAATTTTAATTGCAGCAATTGTATGGTTACTTATGTTTTTCTCAAAAAAGAAAAAAGAGAATAATTCTGAAGAAAAATCCAAATAAGTATGGTGCTAGTTCTAGCACCAAGTGGAAGGAGAATGTAATGCAATCAATAAGTGATACATTAATGGGACTAGCAAAAGAAGCGCAAACCTTAGCACCAGTATTAGCTACATTGGCTTTTATTATAGTCGGTGTGTGTTTCATCATTGGTACCAAACAGATGAAGGAAGGCGCAAAAGTTAATATATATTACATTTTAGGTGGAGTAATTCTTGTATGTGGTGCTGTTAACTTAGGTGCCTGGCTAGTTGCAAAAATGACATTTTAATTCATGGGGCAGATATATTTTCTGCCCTGTAAAATAAGATAATTATGAGTTTAAATCGTATAAAAAAAGAAATAAGAAAAGAAGTAATAGAACCAGCTACAGATCCAAGAAAATTGTTTCGACTGAATCGTTTTATATCCAGTCGATACACAGTAATAATTTTTCTCATATTGTTAGATATATTATTGTTTGGCGCAATTAATTATATCGTAAATGTGTTGAGCCATGCATTTGATTGGTTTGTTACACAGGAAAAAATATCATATGGAATCATTAATATATTTCCCAATTTGGCTACGATAGGTCCGTTAAAATGGGTATATAGTTTACTATTTTTATGCATGATTGCACTGGATATAGTCGTATTATATCAGATTCATACATCATATTCTGAAAAGAATTTTAATGTTGATCAGAAGGGCGATAGTCGATGGGAAACATTAGAAGAACTTCAGGAAGAATTTCTTGCAATTCCAGAAAGAGAAAAAGAATATGAAGGATTTCCAGGAACACTTATGAGCAGGCAAGATGGTATAGCCTATATAGAGCGTTATCCAACAAATAATCTCTATATCGGTATTACACGAAGTGGAAAAGGAGAGGAGCATGTATTTCCAAATCTTGATATATTAACAAGAGCTTCCGTGAAATCCTCACTTATTATTGGAGATCCCAAATTGGAATTATACAAATCTTCAAAAAAGACATTAGAGGAGCGAGGATATAAAGTCTATCTATTTAACCTAGATGATCCTTTACATTCGATGGGATATAATCCGCTGACAATTATTAAAGAAACTTATTGTAGTGGTGATTATGCAGATGCGGAAATGTTAGCCAACTCGCTATCCTTTTCTATATTCAGACCTGACGAATGTTCAGGTGATGAAAAATATTTTGCCGGAGCAGCTGCGGGATTATTGGCAGCTATGGTATTAGCTTTAATAGAAGATTGTATAGAAGAAGATAAAAATACTAATCGTAAGCGTTATGAACTATATAAGGAAAAGAGAGCGGCTTACGACAGATTACCGGAAGATATGAGAAATGCGGAACGGATACATTATTTACAGAGATCACAAGATACCTCTGCTGACCTGATTTCTGCATCTTATATTGATACAATTCCACCAGAAATACCTTTTTCCGAGCTTAAGGTTGCAGAGAATCAAATTAATATGTTCTCCATCATTAATATATTTTCGGAATTAGCTGTAATCAATATAGATCAGAATAATACTGCATTGGATTTATATTTTACAACTCGTCCACCTATGGATCGAGCTAAGTTAAAGTATTTATCAACCAAGGTTGCCGGAGATCGCACGAAAGGGAGTATTTACTCAACTATGTCAGAAAAACTTCTGATTTTTACATATGAGAACATTGCGAAAATGACCTGTGATTCTTCCTTTAATTTAAGAGATTTAGGATTTGGCGAGCAGCCAATTGCACTCTTTTTTAATACACCAGATTATGACAAATCCAATCATTTTTTAGCGAGTGTGTTAATACGGCAACTCTATTTCGTACTTGCTAAAGCAGCTACCAGAGAAATGTCTGGAAAGTGTTTGCGCCCGGTAAAATTCCTACTTGATGAATTTGGAAACCTTCCTGCCATTGAAAATATGCAAGGAATTATCACCGTGTGCTTGGGCAGAAATATCTCTTTTGATTTGTACGTACAAGACTATATGCAGTTAGAAAATTTGTACGATAAAACGGCAGCCATAATACAGAGTAATTGTGCCAATACCTTCTATATAATGGCTGGTGATACTGACACGGCAGAGCGATTTAGTAAAATGCTTGGTAACAAAACGGTTGTTGATATACAACGTAGTGGACATCGTTTAGAGTTTGGAAAAACATTTACCGAAACCACAATCGAACAACCATTAATGAATCCGGCACAACTTTTGAGACTGCAACCAGGAGAATGTGTCATTCATAGACGTACAAAAAAAATGAATTCCTCCGGTGAGCCCGGAGAACTTAATCCAATATTTAATTCCAAACATAGAAATACCGTTGCTCCAGGTACTTATATGAAACGGCGTTATGAATACTTACTAAATACCTTTCCAAATCCCGACACGATTTCATTAGAATCCATTAACACAGAAAGTCGGGAATACATCAATTTAAGTGAACGTGTTTTTAATTTTGAAAAAAAATTCCAAGCTCTCATTAAACCGGAAAGTCCTATATTTCCAACACAGACACCTACTCCTACAGTGAAAACACATTTATCTGAAGAAAAGTATCAATTACTTTTTACTTCTCTTTCTAGAATTCTAGGAGATAATTTTGAAGAAGAATATCACGTCAACCAATATTCTTCTATAGACACATTCCTTGAATTAATCAGTAATGTTGATATGAAAGAGATAGAGCGTGATTCGCTCTTATTTTTGCTAAATACTTAAAGAAAGCGTGGTGATTTACGTGGATCCATTAAAATGGCTAGAACTTAATAAGTCCTTTTTAGTAAGCAGTAATCTAATTTTGGAATTATTCCGCATTATTGGGTGGTATATCATCATTGGCTTAAAAGCATTGTTAGATGAATGTGAAAAATTATATGATACCGTATATTCTTTTCTTGATTTTACTCAATATGATACCGTACAAAATTTTATCAAATCCTTTCAGCCAGTGTATGTATCACTGGTTACATTATCAATTATTGCATTAGGAATTATCTTGATTGTGAATCCTAAGAAAAAGCCAAAAATATTTACCGGTATATTGCTGATGGTTGTTGTAGTCTCCGGATCCAGCTTATTGATTTCAACACTTAATGCAGTTGCTACAGGCAGTAAAGATGCAATATTGCCTTCATCAGCCTCACAATCATTACAGATTATTAATAACAATTTGTACGATTTAGTGTATATCGATAAAGCTACCGGACTTGAAAATATGGATATCAGTAAGTCGGAAAACTTAGAAAAATATAGGTATCCTGTAAGTGGAGCATCTGCACTGACTCAGGAAAAATTATCATATATTGATGCTGCAAAAGAAACGATAAATCCAGATAGTTCATTGCTCACAACATCATCAGCCCAGGATTTATTGTCAAAAAGAATTGTGTATGTAACAGATGGAAATCAGGTAGATGATATAAATTCAGGTATTTCCTTTTTAAATAATTTTGGCAATGAATTCTATTACAGATACAAAATCAATTGGTTTCCAACCATTGTATCCTTTCTATCTGTAATTATTGTGTTTTTAGTGATGAGTTATAAGGTAATTCGTATTATTTATGAACTTGTAATTCATCAACTCTTGGCTTTTTTATACTCCGCTGATATTACTGGATCTAAAAAAACTCTAAAAATATTAAGTAGTATTAAAGACAACTATATTGTATTGATTCTTACAAGTGTGCTAATTAAAGTTTTTCTGATTTTTCAGACTTATATATCTGCAAAATTGGGATCACACCCGATTACACAAAGTATCATATTATTTTTTGCTGCAATTGCAGTATGTGATGGTCCGAATATTATTCAACAGCTTACAGGTGTAGATGCTGGACTTCAATCCGGTGTTGAACGGATATTAGCAACAACGCGATTTGCACAGGCTTCCCTTAGAAATGTGACAGATCATCAGCGATATAGAATTCAGAAGGGATTACAGGAGCGTGCTATGGAATCCCAAAAAGAAGGATTTCAAGCTATGGCACAGTCATTCAATACAAATGCTGCATCACCGCAAAGTACGAAAAATCCAACAGAAAATGGAATGAATAATAAAGGAAATGGAGGAAATGAAACTGGAACTGCTCCTTACGGAACTTCTGGTAACACACAAGACACGTCTGTTCCGACAGATGAAGCTCCAACTTCTTCAGATAATGATCCATTAAATGTAGCAAAGACTGATGGCATGCCAGAAATGAACTCCGCACAAGAGTCAACATATGTTGATGTGAGTGAAAAAGCTTCTGGTACAAGCGAGTCAGAACAATCCACTGCATATCAAAATATGGAGAAAGCTACATCAGGAATCCGTGAAACTTACACATCACCAGATAATGCTCCGATGACAGAATTCGAATCCTCCATGACTCCTCCGTCTATGGATTCTAATAGAAGCGATAAAGTCAAATCCGAGCATTCGAAAGAATTACCAGTCAATCTGGATCAGTCCAACAACACCAAAAAATAACTAAATTTTTGCAGGTGCTAGTTCTAGCACCTGCTTGAGAAAGAAGGATTATATGCAATTCATTACCATCGAAGAAATAAAATCTGAACAGAAAATAGCTTTTAACTTATACGCGCAAGATTTTGTGTTTCTTTTTGGCTATATGTTATTGACTTATTTTTTGTCAATCGTAGTGCAAAGCAAGCTAAAAATAATTTTTTTTATTTTTTCATTTTGCATTGCACTTCTTCTAACTATGCCTAGCCTTCAGAACAGAAAGAGACGTATTTATCAAAGTGTACTGTTATATATACTTCATTCGAACATCGTGTATAAACCACTAAAAAACAACTTGCAAGAGGAGGAAAAGAAATTATTATATGAAAAAATCGAATTCGACAAAAAAAGGAAAAGAGAAATCGAATAAACCTGGAAAAATCGAAAGAAACGTATTAGATCTACTTCCTTTTGCCTACTATGACACTTCTAATGATTGCTATGTTTTAGATGATAATTCCTGCATTAATCTGTATCAAATCATCACAAAAGACCTGGCTAATGCATCAGATGATGAAAAAGAAATGGATTGTTTACGTTTTGCAAAATTTTATAAAATGTATCTTCCAGACATCAAAATAATTATTATGAATTATCCTTGCAATACACAGAGCCAGCAAGCTTATATTCGACATAAATTAGAAGTCCGGAAAAATCCGGTACATAGAAAATGGTTAGATATTGCATTAAGAGAATTGCAATATCTAGAATCCCATGCTACAGCCAGAGAATTTTATCTTCTTATTTTTGCAGATGATACAACTCTTTTTCAAAAGCAGGAACTTCAACTTCAAACTCTTTTGAATTCCAGTTCAGTTCCAATGATTGAAAAAATAAGCAAAGAAAAAAAAGAAGCAATCCTTTATAAATTAAATAATAAGAACTGCATTATACATTAAGAGAGGGGAAGCTAATGTTCCGAAAGAACCAGAACGAAAACACAGAAGTAAAAAAAGATCTATATTTGATCGAGCGTATACAACCTGCTGGCGGAATATCATTTTCTGATGAAAAGTATGTCTCTACTGGAACTGGATATGAAGCTTGCATACACATATTTAGTTACAAAAAAAAGATTTCTGATCACTGGCTTAAGAGTCTGACAGATATAGAAAATACAATTGTAACTCTTGATGTAAAGACTGATAACATTGACGAGGTTAAACGTAACCTGAATCGCTCCATGGACGAGCAAGATCTACGCTGGCGTACAGCAAATACTTATGCAGAAGTACACAATGCAAAAGAACGCTACAATGAAATGAAAAATTTGTATGATGAAATTTGCAGTATGGGCGAGATTGTAAAGCTATTACATGTGCGTATATTCGTGGCAGATCCAACCATTGCTGGATTGCAAGAAAAAGTAAAAACTACAATCACAGCATTAGATAGTGCCGAATACAAAGCAGCCGTATTTCTAAATGAATCCAAAGAGGAATGGCTTAGTATGTTTCAGAGCTATTCAAAACAAGAGCAGGGGTTTGCTTTTTTAAATGGACAACCACTCCCGTCATTTACACTTGCTGGTGGAAATCCTTTCCACTATAGCAATTTGGAAGATCCTTACGGTACCTATTTTGGCTCGACTCCTTGTGGTGGAAATGTAATTTTTAACCTTTTTCATAAGGATACAAAACGTCTGTATTATAACGGACTTGAAATTGGCAACATGGGATCAGGAAAATCGTCATTGCTTAAGAAACTTGCCAAAGCTCAAGCGATTCAAGGTGATTTCATTCGCATATTTGATATATCAGGAGAATTCGCGAATCTGACACATGTATTAGGCGGAAAAATCATTCAGTTGGACGGAAGAGACGGAATGCTCAATCAATTGGAAATTCTTAGTACCTCTGAAAATGAGTCCTTAAATTATACCCGGCATATGTCAAAATTAACGACCATATATCGTTATCTTGTACCTGAAGCAGATAGACAAGAGATTATGATGTATCAGAATGTACTTACAGATTTCTATGAAACAATTGGATTATCTCCTACTACGAGATCACAGATTACAAAGCTCCCAGCTTCCAGTTATCCGACTTATTCTGACTTGCTAGAGTTCCTGAATAAAAAAATGGAAGATATGGCAGCTCAAAAATATAAAGATATGGAACGTACCATTGCTACTGAAAACCTATTGATACTCAATAAAATAAAAAATACGATTTCCTATCTAGTGAATACATATGGTTCATTATTTGACGGACATACAAGTATCGATAACATAACCGATGAACAGATTGTAACTTTTGATATTTCCAAGCTAAAGGAAATGGAGCCAGCTATATTTGATGTACAGATTTTTAATGCAATTTCGCTATGCTGGGATAACTGTGTAACCAACGGAAAATTGATGGAATCCATGCGTCGGGAAGGATCTATCCAATTAGAGGACATCGTCCATTTTCTGATATTGATTGATGAGAGCCATCGCTGGATCAACACACAGAAGTTACAAGCATTGGATCTTATCACGATATATTTGCGAGAAGCACGTAAATATTATGGTGGAATTGTAATGGCGAGTCAGAGTATTCGAGATTATGTTCCGGAAGGCTCATCAGATGTCGCAATCAATAAGATAAAAACCGTATTTGAATTAACACAATATAAATTTCTTTTCTACCAAGATAATAATACGCTGCCACTACTTGATATGGTATTTGGAAATCAACTTACTTACTCACAGAAACAGGCTATTCCAAGGTTGGAACAAGGAGAAACAATACTTGCTATATCCGGAGGAAAAAGTTTGAAATTTAAAGTCTATCTTACAAAAGAAGAAGAGCGAATTTTTGACGGAGGACTTTAATGCACAAGATACGAAAGATAATATGTATTTCCATTATGTGTATTGGCTGTCTCCTTATGACGATATTACTTGGTGGTGTAACTTCCATTGAGAATGAAATTATCATGGCTGCAGGCGCGCTATACAATCAATCTGGATCCGGAAGTGCTACAAATCTTTCAGCCGAAGTAGAAGCTTATCGCAGCATGGTGCAGTATTATGCAGAGCAGGCTGGTATTAGTGATTATGTAGATCTTCTTCTTGCAATTATGCAGCAAGAAAGTGCTGGACGTGGATCAGATGTTATGCAGACATCTGAAGCATTAGGACTTGCTCCGGGAACGCTTTCTGCAGAACGATCTATACAAGAAGCTGTCCGAATTATGGCTGAATTAATATCCAGTTGTAATGTAAAATCGCCGGCAGATGAACCAGGAATTCGACTACTTTTACAAGCTTACAATTTCGGTAGTGGCTATGTAACTCACGCTCTAAATAATGGAGGTGGCTGGTCACAGGCTAGTACTGATTCTTACGCAAAAAAATACAGTCATGGAAGAAAACGCTCTGGAAAAGCAGCTGAAATAATGGGGGAATGGGCGTATGGAGATCAACATTATACAGACCATGTATTACGCTACTATACGATTTCTTCTACGCCTGGCACATCTGATTCAACTGGAAGTGGTACCGTATCCGGTGGTGTTGCCGGAAACATTCCAAAGGAAGCGCGAAAAGCATATCTATTCCCGAACGGTGTACCTCAGACTGAATCTGCCATGCGAACTTACCTGACTACGATTTCTGTTCCAATCAATGATATATTTGGGAACCCGAACACCATGAACCTTACCGTCCATAAAAAACTTGCAGAAGATGTACGCGGTGCATTTGTCGATATGCAAAGAGCAGGCTTCCGTATTGACAAGACTCAAACAGCTGCATTTTGCTGGCGCACGATGTCAAGCAACCACAACAAAATATCCTATCATGCATATGGAAGCTGCATTGATATTAATTGGAACCATAATCCTTATACCACCAGTCCTCCGGCTAATTATCGTCCAGGAGCAGATCCATTATCTATTCCTGATAATGTGGTAGCAATATGGAAGAAACACGGATTTTATTGGGGCGGTGACTGGAAATCAGCCAAGGATTATATGCATTTCACCTTTACCGGAAACTAAGAAAGGACTTCTGATGAATAGAAAAAAATTTGGAATTGTACTATTAATTTTAGCTGTATTTATTATCGCTGTGTATGCTTATTTCTCTGTAAAAAAACCAGAAAGTCAGAATCATGATACATCTAAAAAAATGGAAAATGTGACACCAAAACCAGATACAGACCTGTACAATAGCAGCACTGACACAGATCCCGGAACCACATCTGAAGATAGATCTGAAGAATCACAGGAGGAAGAAGAAGGTGTTCCATATCAAGATTCACCGATTACATTGTCTGATTTTCCGGAAGATGCAGCACAATATTTCGATCAGGATCTCTCCGGGATTCAGACTGCAATACAGACCTATGCATTAGGCTATGGATACTCTGCCGATGAAGCTGTATGGCTTAAAACAATTACCTTAGATTACAATGAAAATTCTGTGGAAACAGCATTTTATCTAAATTGTACTGATTATCCGAAAGTCCAAATTACCTATTACAAAGATACCCATGAATTTACCTCTAATGCTTACTAGAAAGGAGCCAGGTTATGATGAAAAAGAAAATTTATTTATCTTGTCCGGCAGAAAAAAGGGCTGAACTGAATGCCAAAGCCAAAGTATTATTCTCTGACCATGTATTAGTCCCAAAGGTTACACAAGCCAATCTGATTCTATGCGTAGGTACACCTGATTCGACACAAGATTTAGATCTAGAAGTCGGGCAGACACACCAAATACCGATTGAATATGTCAATGAACAATTTGAGGTACGTCCGATTGAGCATCTGGAACAGCATGTATTAGACAATACTTATGCTATCGGACGTAATCTATCCCGTGATCGTGACCGATAATTTTTCTTTTTATGGAATTCTGTAAAAGTGTAACCTTTTGATACTGACTAATTTTTACAAATATTTTTATGGTTCACTTAGAAATGTAACTTTTTGATACTATTTTTGCATTGACCTTTTGATGCAGTTCGCAAGAAATGTAACTTTTTGATACTAATTGGAGATATACGATGAAACATAAAAAATCAATCTTTTTTCCTACTTTCATAGTGATTTTTATAGTAGGATATGCCTTTTTTTTGACATCAAAATTATGGTATCCGAATGGTGACGATCTGGTTACGGCAACCAAACTCAATACGGAAAAATTTTTCAATGGGCGTACTGTAAAAGTCATGCGCTGGGACTACTCAAAGTCCCAGGGATTATGTGAGGTCGAATTGGATATTTCGAATCAACAATATGACGGAATTGATACCTATGATTATGAAGCAATACTGCCATCAGGAAAAGAATTAAACATAAAAAATATAATCGAAAAACCAGATTTTGTTGTGTTACATATTACGGTGCCAAAAAACTGGCAGGAAATTTCTCTCCGGCTGCGATTGCCGGAAAAAGCACGTACGTCTGACTCTACCACATTAAAATTGTATGGAACCATTCAGTCTGTACAGAATGTATCGAACATTAAAGAAATGTCTTTTTTAGATTACCAGATACGCCGACTAGACGATTCTATCCAATTTTACAATAAGGAAATTGGGAAAAATGCAAAGTCTATCGCTACCCTGACAGAAAAATACAATCATATGTCTACAACGATTGCAGATCTGAACAGCCAAAAGCAATATATGACTGAAGAAGAAATTTCAGATACAGACCAGACCATTGCATCAACCCAATCCGATCAGAAAGAAATCCAGAATCAGATTGATGCGCTCAAAGCAGATAATGAGGAGTATACACAACGTATTGAAAAAACACAGGCGCAGATCACGGATCTGAAGAAGGGAGAAAAAAATTATGAATAAAAAACCTTCTGAAAAACAATTACAGTATGCAAAACAAATTGAAGCTGCAACAGGGATTCCTATTAAAAATGAAGGAAATGTGTGGGTGGTATCTCGCTACATTGCAGTGAACCGTGATGCATTTCATCAGATATTAGCAGATAGAAATGCAGAAAATAATGCCAGGCTAAAATCTGTACCGATGGTAGATTATGCGTCCTCCTGCGGTTATACCCCTGTTCGGAAAGGGCGCTACTACTCTCTTGCTGAACATGACAGTATCATCATCGATCCAGTCAAAAATTGTTATTGGCAAAATTCAAAACAAGGTTCCGGGCATTCCATTGGACAAGGCGGATCTGTAATAGATTTTGGCATTAATGTATGTGGATATACCTATCTTCAAACGGTCGAAGATCTCCAGGCAAAATATGGCAATCCAGATCAGAACTTAAATATTGCCTCCTACTCTTCTACCCCGTCCAAAAACCACGAGCAAAATACCAGAACCAAACCAGCCACTCTTCAGTTGCCGGAAAAAGATACGCATATGAAAAATGTGTTCGCTTATCTTGTCAACACCAGAGCTATATATCCCGAAGTCGTTCAGGATTTCGTGAATCGGAAAATGCTTTATCAAGATATTCGGAAAAACTGTGTCTTTGTTTCCTATGACCGGGAAATTACCGATAAGCCTGTCTATGCCTGTCTGAGAGGTTCCAATACCTACAAAAAATTTGTTGGTGATGTAGAAGGCTGTGATTACGGAAAAGGATTTTATATTGATAACCATTCCGATCGGCTCATCGTGACAGAAAGTGTCATTGACGCAATGAGCGTGATGTCTATTCTGCACAGTCAGGGAACAGACTTTCATGCTTATGATTATTATGTCAGTGCCGGTACTTGGAAGAATATGGCACTGATGAATTACCTTCAAAATCAGGATTACAAATGTGTCTATCTTGGACACGATAACGATGAAGCCGGGAAAAAAGCAGTGCAAGCCATCAAATCGGAAGCTTCTGACCTTCATATCCAATCCAAAATTACCGATCACACACCACCAGAAGAATGGGGGAAAGATTGGAATGAAGCTCTTCAGAAAGCAAGCAGGCATCTCCGGATCAAAGAACTTGATTTTTTGTCCGGAAGAAATGAATGGACGGATCTAAAAGAGGCTGCATATGTCCACCCCGATGGCTATTTTCGTATCCAATTGACAGCAGATGGAAGCTGGGACTATTCCTTATATGATTCTAAGCTTATCTGCAGAGACGGCGGACAGATTGATGATCCAACTCTCAATATGACCGATATCGTTGATTATCTCACCTATCAGCACGATTTAAAAGTCCCGATCCGCCGCGTGAACCTGGATCAATTTGATGCAAAAGCAGATGCCGTGAACTACAAGCATATGATGAGTCAGAAATCTTCTGTGCTGAAACAATTGCAACGGCAATCATTACAACACTCTCCCCTGAATCAGACCACGGTTCGGGGAATTGATCGATAATATTACCAAGGTGCTAGTTCTAGCACCCTTGAAAGGAGTTACTCATGATACTATACGTTGGAAAGGAAGAACTTGGATTCTTCATTGCAGAAGTCGCTTCACGGCTCAAAGAGGAAGTTATATATATGGATCGTGACAGCGATATTTCTACACAAGTCAATTCTATCCTTCAGCTTGCAGAAACCGATCATATCATCTATGACATCGACCAATATACGAATCCAGCTGAAGAAATCGTTGATATCATTAACCGGATCCATAAGACCAACCATGCTACTGTAATCATATTAGCAAGCGGATATATGGCTGATTCACGTATCTTAATGCAGTTCCGCCATGCTGGCTTCCATAATATCATTACAGCTACTGCTGTAGCAGATCTGAAGGATCAATTACAGAAATGTCTCAATGGTTATTATGATAATAACCCGGATTTAATTATTCCTCCGGAAATTGAAGAAAAATTGATGACATCTACATCATCATCTAGTAAACTAATAGGCGTAGCTGGCAGTTGTCATCGCATCGGCACTACAACCTTTGCTCTCCAGCTTGTAAAATATCTGACTTTAAAAGGCTTCCGAGCAGCCTATATTCAAATGAACAGTTCCAACTATATCCAGCACTTACTTGATTGGTTTGAAGTGAATCATGATGAAGAGATCGGAAAGGTAACTTACTTATCAACAGATCAGTTTTACAATCTTGAAAAACTGAGCGATATTCTGCGCCTTGATTACGATTATTTTATTTATGATTATTCCACTTATTCAGACACCGACTTTAATAAAACTTCATTTTTAGAAAAGGATCTCCGGTACTTTGTAGTCGGAGCATCCCCCTCTGAAATGCCATACACCTTAGATCTGATCCAGAGCAGCTTTTATCAAGATGTGACATATATCTATAATTTTGTTCCGGAAACAGACCAAAAGGAAGTTCTTGAATTAATGGAGAGCAAGTCTGATCAGACTTTTTTCACTGGTTATGCTCCGGATCCATATACACTCACAGACCTCAAACGGTATGAAGAAATACTTCCTCTGAAACAGAACGATAAATCTGCAAATTCAAAAGTAAAAAAGCAGAAACCGTTTCATTTTTTCAGGAGGTAAATTATGGCAAAATATAAAAGAAAATTAGTTGCTGATATTGAAAAACAGAAAACAGAAGAAAAAATCCAGTCTGATCTGAAAGACAAATATAACATTCAGGATCCAGACGTTGTAGTAGTCGAAAAGAGCAACATGATTAAGTTCCTGATACATCTGCTCACTTCTCTTCTACGGCTCTTATGCGTCCTGGCAGTTTTTTGTCTGGCGGTGTGTGGATTGCTTGCACTTGTATATCCTGAACCACGTACGGCTCTGATACAAGTCTTCTCTTCCATTTTGAAGCAGCTCTTTTCCATGCTCTCAAGTCATTAATTTTAACGAAAGGATTGATTTATGATGAAGAAAACTCACGATCCAGTGATTGAACTATCTCAAGTACTGCATATTCTGGTATCACAATTTGTCCTGGCGTTTATAGCCAGTATTCCATTTGCATATATTTCTGGACGCAGTGTTCCGGTCATCTACTGGTTCCGGTTCCTTCCGCTTCCTGGGTATATCGGTTTGTTCGCGCTACTGCTGCTTGTATTGCACAGATCCTATTTTTATTGGGGATTCCTGCATTACTGCCTTCAGTATGGAATATCCTGTGTACTGTTTACACTCAGCATCTTCCTTTTACCGAATCATTCCAACTTGTTCCTTGGCGTTTTAATCTTAACTGTCATTCTCTGTGCAGTATCAAAACGTTATAGTTTCAAACGCTCAGAACAACGTATTTACGACAATTTACAGAAAACCATACAGAATAAACACAAAAAAAATTAAGAAAAGGAAGGCCCTTATGCATTACCATATATTACCCCAAAACTTTGAATCACCTATGCCAATGCTGACCGTAATCGGATATTCTTCCGGGCGTCTTATCGCAATTTCTGAAGAAGGTAAGCTCTTCTATATGAAGTGTGATGAATCCTTATTTGAGCCGGGAACCGTACTTGAAAAAGCTGATATGCTTCCTGTCTCAATCCTGCCAGATGCACAGAAAATCTATGAATCATTTAATATAGATTGGAGACCGGAACATGAATAATAAATCTTATGATAAAATAGCCTGGCTTCAGCAGACACAGGAACGGTTAGAATCTGCCAATCAAAAAATTGAGGAATTGTCCAGGAACTACCATACCGATCCATCTCTGCTTGCGGAAGTCATATCCTTTGGATCACGCTTCTATAATTACAGCGTCCGGAACACGCAGCTCATTTATAGCCAAAATCCAAATGCCTGCTATGTCCAGTCCTTTGCAGCCTGGAAACGCATGGGCGCGCACATACAGAAAGGAGCCAAAGCTCTGCAAGTGCTTGTACCTGTAGAAACAACTCTTCTGAAAGACGGAAATCATTATGTCCGTTATTCCGATGCATCAAAAGAGCTTCAGGAAGCCTACAAGAATAATCAGATCGACAGCCTGATCCGAAAGTCTTATAAAATCGGGAATGTCTTTGATATTTCGCAGACAGATTTTCCAAAAGAAAAATATCCAGAGTATTTTTCCATGGGTTATCCTTCAGAACTTCATGCACAGATTTTGAAAGGACTTCAGGATTATTCCTTGAATACACTGCATTCTGCAATTCTTTTCGATAATTTGAATTCCATCGCTTTGCGTGGGTTACATCAAGTAGGTGGAAATACCTATCTGAATGAGTTATTAGAGGATACGGCCAAGTTATCGACCGCTGGCCATGAGCTGGGACATGCGATTTTAGAGCATGGACTGACCGGAAAGATTTCTACTGCTGAAGCAGAATTTCAGGCCGATGCATTTTCAATTATGCTCGATTCTCACTTTGGAATTGAAATTTTAGAATCCCGAAAGCGTCACCTTCATAATGCGTTTTTGAGTCTGGAAAATGAATGGAAATCTTCGGATTCCTATGTTTCTCTTTCAGAAGAAGAGCAGGAGAAAAAATTATCCTCACAACTCTATGATACGATGGCAGTCGTGCAAGGAAAATTCAAACAACATATTGCCGGAATTGACAAAGCCGTGGAACCATATCAGACTTTCGTGCAGTCTCTTCCCCAAAAACAGAGTGACTTTATGACACAGCTTTCCAAGCGGTCCGGAGATATTACTTTATCGAATTCGTCCCTCGAACATTGATTTTTCTTTTTTACTGGATTTATGAAATTGTAACATTTTGATACTTTTTTGTAGAACCTTGCTGATTATGGCACGTATTCCTGCCACCCCAAATACTGGCAAGGCATTACGGAATTTTTTCAGGCACTGGGAAAATATTCAGAGTCCCTCATCTTTCCCCGGCACCGAAAAAATAACCGATTAGCCT
>ERZ1026874.731-NODE-731-length-19354-cov-6.373025_pt1 | contig 19354 bp, 12 predicted proteins | sample MGYA00380167_ERZ1026874 | MGnify/ENA primary metagenome ERZ1026874 (study PRJEB33269, sample SAMEA4719803) | human gut metagenome | biome: human-associated habitat; feature: organic feature; material: feces | place: Cameroon | collected 2013-10 ...
TAAAGGATTATCTGGACTAAGATGAAAATAGAATTATCGGAAAGAATGCAGGCGGTCGCGGCGCTCGTCCCGAAAGGGCATGTCGCTGCGGACATCGGCTGCGATCACGGATTTGTTTCGATCGATCTGGTGCAGCGCAGCATCTGCCCGCACGTCTATGCGGCGGATATCCGCAAAGGACCGCTGGATCGCGCAAAAGAACATATCGCAGCCTGCGGCCTGCAGGATAAGATTACGGCGGTGCTGTCGGACGGATTGAAAGAGGTGCCGGTTTATGGCAGCGGTGCGGACGGCTTCATCGCTGCCGGGATGGGCGGCAAGCTGATCGTTTCGATTCTGACGGCGGTACCGGAAAAAACGGCGCAGCTTTCCTGGTGCGTCCTTTCCCCTCAGTCGGAAATCTGGCTGGTGCGGCAGGCGCTGACAGAGCTTCGTTTTTTTATCATCGAAGAAAACATGGTGCTGGAAGAGGGCAAGTATTACCCAATGATGCTGGCAGTCCGGGCGGGCGCAGACTGGAATGCCGAATTGGAAAATGCGCAGCGCAAAAAACATCAGCTGGCGGAAAAGCTTCTGCAGTCGGGACTGACTGAGGAAATGTGCCGGTTTGCCGGAGACTGGCTTGGCTGGCAGCTGATGGACAGCTACAGCGAGGTATTGTTTTCCTTCCTGGAACATACAATCAAAACAGACGAGGCGCTGCTTTTGGCGATGCCGAAGCCGGATGGTGATCGGGCGGCAGCCTGCAGCGATCAGCGGATGCCTGGCGACGACGCTGCAGAGCGCATTTTAAAACGACGAACGGAGCTGGAGGCGCGTATGCAGCTTTCTGAAAGAGTGTTGGAAGTTTTGAAGATTGAAAAGCAATAGGGCGTACGCTCTGGGAGCAGTTTCCGTTGGCGAAAACGGAAAGGAGATCGTACAGATGCAGGAAAAAAAGGTGACATATCAGGAACTTGCCAGACAGGCACAGAAAAAAGAAAAGCATCAGATTGTACTTGCAATTGCAGACGGCAAAATCCGGGAGTTGTTCCAGACAGCGAAAGAGGGCGAGGAGATTTCCTTTTTGACGACGGCTGACCGGATCGGTCATGATACCTGGGTGCGCAGCGCAGTCATGCTTTTGATGAAAGCGGCATCCGATGTGGCAGGCAGCCTGCAGAAGGGAAAGCTGAAAGTAGAATTTTCCATTGGAAGAGGGCTGTATTGCTCGCCGCGGGATGGACGGAAGGTGGACAGTACGTTCATCGATCAGGTGCGGGAGCGGATGAGAGAGCTGGCGGCGCAAAAAATTCCGTTTGAAAAAATGACGAAAACGACGGACGATGCGATCGCCTTGTTTGAATCACAGGGAATGGCGGATAAGGTGCAGCTGTTCCGCTACCGGAGAGCTTCTTGTATCAATGTGTATGAGCTGGACGGTTATTATGATTATAATTATGGCTACATGGTGCCGGATACGGGCTATATCGACTGTTTTGACCTGTTTCCTTACCAGGACGGACTGATGCTTCTGCTTCCGGAACGGCGCGATCCGGAGCATCTGCCTGTTTTTGAAGAGCGAAAAAAGCTTTTTAAAGCGCTGGGGGATTCGACGCGCTGGGGCGAGAAGCTCGGCATTACGACGGTTGGAGATTTGAATGACAAGATCTGCGGCGGCGATCTGGCAGAGCTGATTCTGGTACAGGAGGCGATGCAGGAGAGCCGAATTGGACGGATTGCAGAGGACATCGCAGGACGCAAGGGTGTCAAATTCGTCATGATTGCGGGACCTTCTTCTTCCGGAAAAACGACATTTTCTCATCGACTTTCCATTCAGCTAAAGACGTTTGGACTGACGCCGCATCCGATCGAGGTGGACAATTATTTTGTCAACAGAGAAAAAACGCCGCGGGACGCGGACGGCAATTACAACTTCGAGAGCCTGGACGCGATCGATACAGAGCGGTTCAACAGAGATATGTGCGAGCTGCTGGAAGGAAAGCGTATCGAGCTGCCGACGTTTAATTTCAAGACCGGCAAACGGGAATATAAGGGAAATTTTTTACAGCTCGGGGCAGACGATATTTTAGTGATTGAGGGCATTCACGGCTTAAACGATAAGATGTCTTACGCGCTGCCAAACGAGAGCAAATACAAAATTTACATCAGCGCACTGACGAGCCTGAACGTGGATGAGCATAATCGGATTTCCACGGCAGACGGAAGACTGCTGCGTCGGCTGGTGCGGGATGCCCGGACGAGAGGAACGAGCGCAGGGCAGACAATTGCCCAGTGGCCGTCTGTGCGGCGCGGCGAGGAAGAGAATATTTTTCCCTTCCAGGAAAGTGCGGATGCGACGTTTAATTCTGCGTTAATTTACGAGCTCTGCGTCTTAAAAACCTATGCGGAACCGCTGCTTTACGGTATTCAGAAGGGCGATCCGGAATATTTTGAGGCAAAGCGGCTGCTCAAGTTCCTGGACTATTTCCTGGGCGTCAGCAGCGAGAATTTGCCGAAAAATTCGATTGTGCGGGAGTTTGTCGGAGGCAGCTGCTTCCGCGTCTGAAAATGGGACAAGCGTGCGGAAGCGCATGAAAGCTGTGGCTGACATTGAAGCTACAGACAGAATTTCTCCTTGCCAAGCAGGGAAAATGCTGTTAAAATGGCACATGGCAAGTAAGATAAATGGTCGCGGCTGTCAGCCGTAAGGCACCCGAAAGGGGACAGGTGAGGAAAGTCCGGGCTTCACAGGGCAGGATGCCGGATAACGTCCGGTGGAGGTGACTCCAAGGATAGTGCAACAGAAATGAACCGCCAGGCTTTGCCTGGTAAGGGTGGAAGGGCAGTGTAAGAGACTACCGCCCGTCCGGTAACGGACGGGGCATATGTAAACCCCATCCGAAGCAAGACCGAATAGAAAGCAACAGATTTGCCCGATCTGCTTTCAGGTAGGTCGCTTGAGCCTGCCGGCGACGGCAGGACTAGATAGATGACCATTCACGACATAACCCGGCTTATCGTTTTGCTTGCCGGCAAAAGCACTGCGCAGGAGTTTTCCTGGGCAGTGCTTTTCTTATCGTATAGGAAACTTCGTTTCCATATGATAAGAAAAGCTCCGCGGGGATGCGCACTCGGCGCAAGGGTAGATGGTTGCCGAAGCAACCGCGCCTCGGCGCGAGAATGTGCCAAGGCACATTCTTTTTTCGAAGGGCAAAAATGCAGGTGGAGAGACAAAAGGGAGGAAGAAGGATGACAGGAATTGTATGTCTGGATCAGGAGGACGGTTTGCTGTTTAACAGCAGAAGACAGAGCCGTGACCGCGTGGTGACAGAGAAAATCCTTTCGATGACGGAAGGAAAGCCCCTTTGGATGAGCGCTTACAGCAGGCGTATTTTCCCGGAGGATGCGCCAGTTTGCGTGGCAGAGGATCTTATGGGAAAGCTGGAAGAGCTGGCAGAGCCTGCAAGGAAAGATGCGGAACAGGTGGAGTCTGCGCAGGAGGAGCTGGAACGGGAGAAAGCTGCACAGAAGGAGCCTTGGCAGCAGCCGGGCGAAGCGGCCTTTTGCCTGATCGAAGAAGCAGTTAGTTTGGAAAACGAAATGATCGATGAATGGATCGTTTTTCGATGGAAACGCGTTTATCCGGCGGATGTTTTTTTGAAATTTCCGGCGGATGACTGGGAGAAGGAGCTGATCGAAACCTTTGCAGGCTATTCCCATGAGGAGATCGATCTGGAACGTTATCGGAAAAAAGACAGGGCGAAATTTTAACAGGAAACAGATGAACCTGCGGACAGGGCAGAAAATTTCAGGCAAGAGCAGGAAGAGAAATTATGAAAAAAGAAAAATGGAGCAAACGGCATTCTGGCGGTTTTCAAAAATGGCTCATAACAGTGTTGCTGGCGATATCCGTGCTGATGACCGGCTACAGCGTTCTGAAAGAGGCTGGGGACGTGCTGCTGGATCAGGCGCAGGAATGGCTGGAGGAAGGAATCGATGGGGCGCGGGACGAGGCAGGAGATGACGGTGATGTAGCGTCAGATAAGAAATGCGGCGGCAGCGCAGGCATGGCATCTGGCACGCAGAGCGGCAAGAACTGCGCAAGCAAAAGCGGCGGCACCTCCGCTGCAGAAACGCCAGAGGACGGCTTCTGGGGCACTGAAATCCCCGTCTATCAGGGAAATGCCTGGATCGAATTAAACAACAACGTTCCGCTTTTTACAAAAAAGGACTACTCGACGAAATCCTTTGAAACTTATGGCGAGCTGGACAGCCTTGGCAGATGTACGACCGCTTATGCAAACGTCGGGCAGGATCTGATGCCGACCAAAGAGCGGGAGAGCATCAGCCAGGTGAAGCCCTCCGGCTGGCAGAAGTCGGAATACGACGGAATCGATGGAAAATATCTGTATAATCGCTGTCATCTGATCGGTTACCAGCTGACGGCGGAAAATGCAAATGAGAAAAATCTGATTACCGGGACGCGTTACCTGAATGTCACCGGGATGTTACCGTTTGAAAATATGGTGGCGGATTATGTAAAAGAAACAAAGGGACATGTCCTGTACCGGGTAACGCCGGTGTTTTATCAGGATGAGCTGGTTGCACGCGGTGTCAAAATGGAGGGCTGGTCGGTAGAGGATGACGGGGAAAGCGTATGCTTCAACGTGTTTGTATACAATGTACAGCCCGGAATTTCCATCTGTTACGCGGACGGTACGAGCAACAGGATTGCGCAGGAAGAGACCACAGATCCTTCGGCGCAGAAGATTTATGGGAACAGGCGCTCGAAAATTTACCACTGTCCCGGACAGGCGGCGTATGAGGAGATGAAGGATTCGCCAAACCTCGTGATTTTCGACAGCGAGGAGCAGGCACAGGCAGCGGGCTATCGGAAAGCGGTACGCTAAACACAGAATACAAAGCAATATGAGGCAAAAAGATTCCTGTACAGGTGCGTCGAATTGGGCGAATCGTACAGGATTTCTTTTTATAGTTGTAAAATTTGTCAAAATAGTGTTACAATAAGGATATATGTATCAGAAATGCGCATAAACTGCGCAGGGGAGAGTGGGATCGTGTATCGTATTTTAATAGTAGATGATGAAAAAATCGAGCGGACGGGGCTTCGGCTTTTGCTTGGTAAAATGGATCAGAAATTTGAAATCACAGAGGCTGTAAACGGAAAAGAAGCGCTGGAATGGCTTTCCTGTAACCGCGCCGATATTCTGGTGACGGATATCCGTATGCCGTTTGTGGACGGACTGGAGCTGGTGGAGCAGGCAGCGCGGCTTTATCCGGATATGAAAGCCATGATTTTTTCCGGCTACGGAGAATTTGAATATGCGCGCAGGGCGATGCGCTTTGGAGTAGAGGAATATATTTTGAAGCCGGTAAATCCGACAGAATTTCAGAACGCGATAAAAAAGATTATACGTGTATTGGAAGAGAGCAAACAGGAAAAGAGCCGCAGGCAGACAGAAGGCAGCCTGTTTAAGGAATATATTCTGAATGCGATTTTTAACGGGGCGGACGCGGGAGAGCTTGAAAAACGCGCGGCCGGAATTTATCCGATGGATTTTCTGGACAGCTACAGACGTCTGATGCTTCTGGAGGTTAGCGGGGATTTCTTTGAAAATAAGAGCGGTCAGCTTCTTGGGGGGCTTAAGATTGCCGGCTTAAATGCAGACTATCTGAATGTGAGCCCTCAGCAGGGAATCCTTTTATTTAAATCGGAAAGCGACGAATGGAAGGAAACGGCGCGCCGAGTGCTTGGAATTTTGGAGGAGTTTGGCGGCAAGGACGCAAAGTGTTATGTTGCGGTTTCCTCCGGCCTCAAGAACAGAAGTCAGCTGGCGGAGCGCTGCAGGGAGACGGAGCTTTTGATGGAAAACCGTTTTTACGGTCTGGACAGCCATATTTTCATGGCGGAATACGATGTGGAATGTGCAGACGACGTGCAGCTGGACGACAGCACACTGATCAAGCAGATCCGGCAGGACGTCCGGACGAAGGATATGTTAAGCCTTTCCGAGCATGTGGACAGGCTGTTCCACAATTACCGGCAGAACATCGGATTTTCCCAGATTTATGTAAAATTCGTCTTTTCCAGCCTGTTGAAGGTTTTATATGAAGCAATTCCGGGTAAAAACGACCGGGACTTAAATGAAGAAATGGAAATGCTTTACCGGACTGCGGATATCGATGAGATCCGGCGGATCATAGAAAAAAACATTCAGCTTCTGGAGCAGGAGACCCAGACGGACAGTGGCAATATCCATCAGGAGGTAGAAGAGGTCAAGCACTATATCAATACGCATTACGGGGAAGAGATAAGCATCGAAATGCTGGCGGAGCGCGTTTTTCTGGCTCCCAGTTATCTGAGTACGATTTTTAAAAAGGAAACCGGTCAGAATTTAAGCAAATTTATCAAGGTCTGCCGGATGGAAAAAGCACGCGAGATGCTGGAGGGCACGAAGGACAAAATCGTGAGCATCAGCGAAAAGGTAGGATATCCGAATGTTTCCTATTTTTGTCAGAGTTTTCGGGAGTATTACGGGATGACACCGCAGAAGTATCGCGACCAGGGAGAGAATGCAGAACAAGATGCAGAACAAGATGAAGAAGCTGTTGCATTGGGTTAACGGAATCAAGCTGCGGTATAAGCTGGCGATTATTTATTCCATGTTTTGCTTTTTGCCGGTGATGCTTTTGTTTTGGCTGAGCTTTCTGCAGATGCGCAGTATTATTGGCGATAAGGAAAAAATGAACCTGCAGTCCTATCTGCAGCAGTCGGTGTCATCGATGGACAGAACGCTGGACGGCTATAACAGCCTGTCGGATTATATCGCCTTTGACCGGACACTGGCAGAGGTATTTTCCATGGAATATGGGACACCTTACGAGCAGTATGAGCAGCTGACACAGAAGGTGGATCCGATCCTGCGGTCATCGAGTTATTTTCACGGCGGGATGCAGCGGATCACGATCTATACAGATAATGGAATGGTCAAGCATGACACGACGGTTGCGCCGGTATCAGAGATCGAGGAGACGGACTGGTATCAGAAGACATTGGAACACCCGGGACTTAACTGGTTTGTAAACTATCAGGAAAAGACATTGTTTTCCGCCCGGAAGCTGTCCTTTTCCGGCGTCAGAGAGGGTGTGAACATCCTGTATATGGATGTGGATTATCAGAAGCTTTTTACGCCGTATGCAGAGACGCTGATCTCAGAATGCGGGCTTTATATTACAGATCAGGAGGGAAAGCTGGTCTTTGAGGAAAGCAGATTTTCCGGAAAGAATCAGAGCTATGATTTGACGTATTCCGAATTTCTGGAGCAGCGGAATAGGGGCAGTACGGATTATACCATTCTCTGTGAGGAGTCAAATACAACAGGATGGACGGTGTGGCTGTATCAGCCGGTCGGACTTGCAGGAGAAGCGATGCGCCCGATCGGAGTGATGGCGGGAGTGACGATCCTGATCTGTATCTTCGCAGCAGTGCTTGCTTATTTTATCACCTCCGGCATGGTGAGCGGCAGGATTGAACGGCTGACGTGCCTCATGCAGGAGGTGCAGGAGGGCAGCATGGATATGCAGGTGGGGAGCGATGACCGGGATGAAATCGGGATGCTTTACCGTGGCTTTGGCAGTATGATGAAGCGAATACGGACGCTGATCAATGAAGTTTATCTTGGCAAGATCACGCAGAAGGAGGCGGAGCTGAAGGCGCTGCAGGCACAGATCAATCCGCATTTTCTGTATAATACGCTGTCTTTGATCAACTGGAAGGCACTGGCAGCAGGAGAAGAGGATATCAGCAGGATGACACTGGCCATGTCTACCTTTTACCGCACTGCCTTAAACCGTGGGAGGAATGTGCTGCAGGTAGAGGCTGAACTGAGCAATACCCGTGCCTATCTGGAAATTCAAAGCATGCTGCATGACGGGGATTTTGATTACGAAATCGAAGTACAGCCGGAAATCCTGCAGTGCGAGTCTCTGAATCTGATCCTGCAGCCCCTTGTTGAGAATGCGATCCATCACGGAATCGAAGAAAAAACAGACGGACGAGGCAAAATTTCCGTCCGGGGATGGAAAGAAGACAATTGTGTATGGTTTATGGTAGAGGATAACGGTGTCGGGATGGAGCAGAAGGTTGCGGATAAAATCCTGACAATGGAATCCAAGGGCTATGGAGTTCGTAATGTTGATGAACGAATCCGCCTCTGTTATGGAGAAAAGTATGCGATGAAGGTAGAAAGTGTTGTCGGCAAAGGTACAAAAATGACAATTCACTTCCCTGCAAAGCAACTTGTTGATATACAAAAATCACAAAGTTCTTAAAAAAGTGATATTATTCTTAAATTTTTGATATATACGGTTGTTCTTTTGCACTTTATAATAATATTATCAAATGAACACGAAACACCGAAAAGGTGTGGTGTATAGGAGGAAAAAGCTATGAAATTCAAAAAAGTGACAGCACTGGCGCTTTGCGTAGCAATGTCTGCAACAGCTCTTGCAGGCTGCGGATCCAAAGCAGCTACAACAGACAGCCAGACAGCAGCTCCCGCAGAGAGCGCAGCAGATACTGCAGATGCAACAGAAGCAGCTCCTGTTGAGACAAAGGATGTTACCCTGAAGGTTTGGGCACCTCAGGAAGACCAGAACCCGAATGACACTTATGCAAATGGTATGCTGGCTGCAATGTGTGATGCATTCAACGAAGCACATCCGGAATGGAACATTACATATGAATATGGCGTATGCGGTGAAGACGTTGCAAAAGACGAAGTAACCAAGGACGTTGATGCAGCAGCAGATGTTTACATGTTTGCAAACGACCAGCTGCCGATTCTGGTAGAGGCTGGTGCCATTGCAGAGCTGGGTGGCAAAAACCTGGAAGAAGTTAAGGCAACCAACTCCGAATCTATGGTAAATACTGTTACCTATCAGGGTGGTGTATATGGTGTTCCTTATGCATATAACGGCTGGTTCATGTACTATGACAGCAGCAAGTTTACAGAAGACGAAGTGAAGGATCTGGATGTCATGCTGGCAAAGGATCTGGGCGATGATGTGACCAACGTTTGCTTCCAGCTGAGCAATTCCTGGTACATCCCTTCCTTCTACTACGGCGTTGGCGGCACAATGTTTGGTCCTGACGGCACAGATGGTTCTTCTCCCTGTGATTTCGATGACGAAAAGGGTCTTGCAGTAACCAATTACCTGATTGACCTTGCTGCAAATCCGAAATTCACAAACCAGGCCAACGAAGAAGCAGGTAAGGCAATCAACCTGTTTACCGAAGGCAAGCTGGGTGCATTCTTTAGCGGCTCCTGGGATCGTGAAGCAATTGAAGAAGCTCTGGGCGACAACTTCGCATGTGCACAGCTTCCTTCCTTCAAGGCTGGCGATTATGAAGGCACAATGAAGTCTTATGCAGGCTCCAAGGCAATTGGTGTAAATCCTACCTGCGAGAACATGGACGTTGCAGTTGCACTGGCTGTATATCTTGGCAACGCTGACTGCCAGAAGATCCGTTATGAGGTTCGTGGTGTAGTTCCGCTGGATTCTACCGGTATCGATGATGTAATGTTAAACGCTATTACCGATACTGTAAACAACACTTCCGTTGCTCAGCCTCTGGTTTCTGAGATGAACGGTTGGTGGAGCCCCGCAGAAGCATTCGGTAAAGCAATCGTAGCTGGTGAGGTTAACCACGACAATGCACAGGATAAGCTGACCACTTTCATTGCAAACGTAAATGCAGGCGGTTCTCTGGATTAAGACTCTGGCTTGATTTTAAGGCTTCACCCGATCTTCCGGTGAAGCCTTTCTTTCAGAAACGGACACTTTGGGATAACACAGTGTCTGCCTGAAAATGTATAAGGGAAAGGAAGAATACGATGGCAGCTTTTGGGAAAAAGAAAAAAGCTTCTGAATTTCCGGATGTGATACCGGTATCTGAAGCAATTCGAAAAGGTGATATTTTTACAAAACTGACCTGTCTGATCATGGGCGCTGGCAATCTTGCAAGAAAACAGATCATACAGGGACTTTTGTTCCTGGCAGGAGAACTTGCATATATTCTCTATATGGTTTTCTTCGGGGCAAAGGCTCTGCAGAATTTCGTTACGCTGGGTACCGAAACACAGAAAAAGGTTTTCAATGAAGCGACACAGGTTTATGAGTATGCGACAGGCGATAACTCCCAGCTCTGCCTGCTCTATGGTGTTGTTACGATCTTTGTGACAATTGGATTTATCCTGCTGTGGAGAGGTGCAATCCGCTCCTCCTATATTGCACAGAAAGCACAGGAAGCAGGAAAGAAACCGATTACCTTCGGCCAGATTTTAAAAGACTTGAAAGATAACAGGATGTATCAGCTCTTCCTGTTTTTCCCGTTCCTGGGAATTATATTGTTTACGGTAATGCCTCTGGTATTTATGATCCTGATGGCATTTACCAATTATGACCGAGATCATTTGCCGCCAGGTCAGCTGTTTGACTGGATAGGCTTCCAGAACTTTGCCAGAGTATTAAATGCAGGCGGAGCACTTGGAGAGACCTTCTGGAAGGTGCTTGGCTGGACGATCATCTGGGCTATTTTTGCAACCTTCTTAAACTATATCTTTGGTATTATCCTGGCGATCATCATCAACCGGGAGGGGACGAAGTTCAAAGCCTTCTGGCGTTTTATCTTCGTGCTGACTATCGCTGTGCCTCAGTTTGTATCCCTGTTGGTAGTCAACACCATGATCCAGGAGCACGGTGTAATCAATCTGCTGTTAAAGGAGCTGTTCGGTGTTGGACCGTTGCCGTTTTTGACCAATGCAACCTGGGCGAGAGTGACAGTTATTGTCATTAACCTCTGGGTCGGCATTCCTTATACGCTGCTTGCAGTAACCGGTATTTTGAAGAATATTCCTGCAGAGCTGTACGAAGCGGCAAAGGTGGACGGCGCAAATGCATTTGTTACCTTCTTTAAGATCACCATGCCGTACATGATGTTTGTCATGACGCCGAATCTGATTACAACCTTTACAGGGAATATCAATAACTTCAACGTTATTTACCTGTTGACAAACGGCGCGCCGGCCTGCGATACCTATTACCGCGGTACTGCGGGTAAGACGGATCTGCTCGTTACCTGGCTGTACAAGCTGACAATTGATAATAAGGACTATAACCTGGGTGCCGTAATCGGTATCCTGACCTTTATCCTGATGGCAACGTTGTCTCTGATAACGTACAGACGGACCGGATCCTATAAAAACGAGGAGGGATTCTCATGAAAAACACCAGACAGAATTCAGCAAGCATTAAAAAGAAAGTCACCAATGTGCTTGTGCATTTGTTTCTGACGATCCTTTCCGTGATCTGGGTATTCCCGATTTTCTGGGTAGTCCTGTTATCCTTCAGAGAACAGAAAGGACAGTATATCACATCGTTCTGGCCTAAAAAGTTTACGACGGCAAACTATGTGAAGCTGTTTACAGATACTGCACTGTTCAATTTCCCGAAGTGGTTTTTGAATACGCTGTTTGTAGCAATTTGTTCCTGTATCCTGACAACATTCTTTGTTTTGGCGATTTCCTATTGTCTGTCCAGACTCCGGTTTAAGATCCGTAAGCCTTATATGAATGTTGCCATGATTCTTGGAATGTTCCCCGGCTTTATGTCCATGATCGCCGTTTATTATATCTTAAAGGGCTTTGGACTGACCAAGGGTCCCATGATCTTCCTGGCGCTGATCATGGTATATTCCGGCAGTGCGGGGTTGGGCTTCTACGTATCCAAAGGCTTCTTTGATACGATTCCGAAGGCACTGGATGAAGCTGCAATCGTGGACGGCGCAACGAAATGGGATGTCTTTTCCAAGATCATTATGCCGTTGTCGAAACCGATCATTGTAAGCACGATCATGACTTCCTTCATGGCTCCCTGGCTGGATTTCATCTTCGCAAAGGTAATTGCAGGTGCGGATCCGAGATATTATACGGTTGCGATCGGTCTGTACACGATGCTGACCAAGGAAAATATCGTAAATTGGTATGCCTGCTTCGCAGCTGGCGCGGTTTGCGTTTCCATTCCAATCGCTATTCTGTTCCTGTATTTGCAGAAATACTATGCAGAAGGTATGTCCGGAGCAGTTAAGGGCTGATGGCAGTTTGTAAGGACTGACAGCAGACAGCCGGGAAATAGTTTTACAGCAGGCGAAAACGAATATCGTTTTCGCCTGTTTTGCTACTGAAAACAAAGATCTGCAGAAAGGCGGATATAGGGATGAAAAAGAGACTGAGTTTAATACTATGCGTAGTGCTTCTTTGTCAGCTGCTCTCAGGATGCGGGAAAACGACGGAGACTGTCAGGGAGCCGGACGATGCATACCGTTGCTATTATGAAATTTTTGTCGGTTCGTTTTGCGACAGTGACGGAGACAAATGCGGCGATCTAAGCGGAATCACAGAAAAGCTGGATTACATCGAAGATATGGGTTTTACCGGGATCTGGCTTACACCGATCATGCCGTCACCGACCTATCACAAATATGACGTCACAGATTATTACGGGATCGATCCGTCCTTTGGAACGATGGAGGATTTTGAGACACTGCTTAAGGAATGTCATAAACGCAATATCCGGTTGATTATGGATTTGGTGTTCAATCATACCTCCAGCAGCCATCCGTGGTTTTTGGAGGCCTGTGAGTATTTGGAGCAGCTCGGAGAAAAGGAACCGGACGAAAACGAGTGCAAGTATGTGAACTATTACAATTTTGCAAAGGATCAGGCACAGACTCCAAACTGGTATCAGATAGGCAGCTCGGACTGGTACTATGAGGGGGTTTTCTGGGATGGTATGCCGGATCTGAATCTGAACAGTGAAGCGGTCAGAGAAGAGCTGGAGCAGGTTGCCTCCTTCTGGCTGGACAAGGGTGCAGACGGCTTCAGACTGGATGCAGCGAAGGAATATTTTACAGGATATGCAGAAAAGAATATAGAGGTTTTAAACTGGTTTAAAACCTACGTGAAAAGTGTAAAGCCGGAGGCATATCTGGTAGCAGAGGTTTGGGAAGGACAGGGAGTGCTGCAGGAATATTACAAAAGCGGGATCGACAGCTTATTTAATTTCCCGGCGTCACAGCAGGATGGCGCGATCATAAAGACTGCCAAGGCAAGAGTGACTCCCCAGCAGTTTTTCTCCTGGATGGTAAAGCAGCAGACTGCAGACAGACTGGCAAATCCGGATTATATTGATGCACCGTTTATCAGCAATCACGATACCACCAGGATCAGCGCCCAGTGCGTCAACAACGAAGAGCAGATGAAATTTGCGGCAGGGTTGATGATGATGATGCCGGGCAGTCCCTTTGTTTATTACGGAGAAGAGCTGGGGATGAAGAGCTCCGGAACAAAGGATGAAAACAAGCGCCTTCCAATGTACTGGTCTGCACAGGATTTGTCTAAGACACCGGATGCGCCTCAGGCAGCAGATGCAGTGGAGCAGAAGTTTCCGTCTGCGGAGGAGCAGGAAAAGGATCCGGGGTCCATTTTACAGTATTATAAGAACGCTATCGAGTTGCGCAGAAGCAATCCGGAAATCGCAAGGGGAAGTATAAGTGTTCCGGACGGAGAGCTTCCGGAAGATACCGGTGTGCTTTTGACAGAATGGGAAGGAAAGGTAAGTGTAATTTTATGTAATAATGCAACGGAATCTGTGGAAATAGACTTGCAGCAAGCCCTTCCGGAAGGTTATAATTATACTCTAAAGGGCAGTTTAAACGTTGGAGATCAGCAGGAAAAGCTGGAGAATAACAAGCTGGAATTGCCCGCCTATGGAATTGTGATCTTGAAACAAAGCGGGGTGGATTAAAGAATGAGACGAAAACGCTGGCTGGCTGCTATTTTGGCGGCAGGGACAGCCTGTACAGCACTTTTGGGGTGCGGCAGCGGACAGATCGTAGGCACTGAGATGGCACGGTCAGGGGAATCCCCGGAGAAAGAACTGCAGGCATGGGAGGAGGCAAAAAACACGCCTTACGGAAAATATCCGGAGCTGATCACATATACCCTCGGAAAGATGATCGGCGGCAATCGTTCCAATATGCCGGAACGGGACACCTATGAAGATAACGTTTATACGAGATATCTCCGGGAGTGCTTAAATATCCAGAACAAGGATGTATTCGAGGCAATGGAGGATCAGTATACGGCAAACGTTGATATGGCGATTGCATCGGGAGAGCTTCCGGATGTCATGGTCATAGAAGATCGGGAGACTCTGATCCGGCTTGCCGAAGAGGGAATGATTGCTGATCTGAGCGAGGCATTGGAAAACTGCGCCAGCGATGGAATAAAGGCAATGTATGACAGCTACGAGGTGTCTGCGCTGGATTCTGCGATGATCGACGGAAGGCTGATGGCGCTTCCGGAGCCAAGCTTTGGAGACGGCCCGAATCTGTTGTGGCTGCGCAGGGACTGGATGGACAAGCTTGGGCTTGAAGCGCCGGATACCATGGATGAGGCTGTAGAGATCATACGGGCATTTGTGGAACAGGATCCCGGAAATAACGGAGAAGGCAACACCATCGGCCTGGTGTGCCATTCCGATCTGACCGGAGAAACAGGATATCGTTATGAATTTCAGCTGAATACATTTTTTGCATCCTACAATGCATTTCCGAAGCAGTGGATTTTGCAGGAGGACGGCACAGTGGTTTACGGGTCGGTTCAGCCGCAGATAAAAGAAGCACTTGCCGGAGTGAGAAAATTGTATGAAGAGAAGCTGCTGGATGATAGCTTTATGCTCCGTACGATGACAAATATTGCGGAACTGATCATAGACGGAAAGTGCGGTTCGTTTTTCGGTCCCTGGTGGGCGCCGAACAATCCGCTGATGGAAGCCATGGAGAAAAACCCGGATGCGGTATGGGAGCCCTATCTGATCCGGACGACAGAGGATGGAAAGCTGCAGTATTATGATCAGAATCCGAGCTACAAATATGTTGTGGTGCGAAAAGACTTTGAGCATCCGGAGATCGTATTTAAAATGGCAAGTGTAATGTTCGACAAAATGCGCACAGAAGGACAAGATAACGAAGAGCTTGCGCATTATTTCCAGACCAACGTGGATTCTACAGCGCGGCCGATCTCCATCAATATTGATTACAGCGATGCGCTGCATCGCTGCTATGAGGATATCAATGCTGCACTGACCGGAAAAAAGGATCCGGATGAGCTGCAGGTTCTCGAATATGCCTATTATGTAAAATGCAAAGACTACCTGGATCATTCGCAGTCTGCAGACGCGGAAACCTGGGCGGCCTATGAGTCCAGGATCCGTGCCTGTGCCCTGTTGGATAATAAAGACCTGGAGGTATGCAGTACTGCCTTTTCCGGGGAGACGGAAACCATGAAGACAAAATGGTCGAAGCTTCAGGAAATGGAAAAGAAACTATATCTGGAAATCATCACAGGAGTGAAGGAGCTGGATGAATTTGACAGATTTGTGGAAGAATGGATGGAAGCGGGCGGAAAGCAGATTACGCTGGAGGTAACAGAAGCGGTGCGGGAAGCGAAAGGGGCTTGATTTTACCGAGGGTTTGTGCAAAAATAAAATACGGTAAAAAGGAAAGGTGCCAATGGAGGTAGTCATGAGAGGAATTGATACACCTGTCAGAAAAATGCGGAGAGAGATTTTTAAAGAGATCGCGCAGCTTGCATATCATTCTGACAATCTGAATGATGATGTAGAAGCGTTACCCTATAAAATTGTGAATCCTGAAACTCCGATTTATCGGGAAAGCATTTACCGGGAGCGTGAAATAGTAAGAGAGCAGATCCGGCTTGCGATGGGGCTGTCGCTTCGCCCGGAAGACGCACCGGTGCATGTGACACAGGGGCTGGAGGAGAGCAATATTGACGAAAAATATTACGAGCCTCCGATGATCCAGGTGATTCCCTCGGCATGTAATGCCTGCCCTGAAAATGAATATTGTGTAACAGACCGTTGTATGGGGTGTGTAGCACATCCGTGTCAGGTTGTATGCCCGAGAGGGGCGATCAGTACCGTAAATGGCAAGTCGGTCATTGATCAGAGCAAATGTATTCGCTGCGGTAAATGTAAATCGGTATGTCCCTACGATGCAGTTTCCCATCAGCAGCGCCCCTGCAGCGCAGCCTGCGGTGTGGGTGCCATCGGCAGCGATGGGGCCGGCAGAGCGGTTATCGACAGCGAGAAGTGTGTTACCTGTGGCCAGTGTATGGTAAGCTGTCCCTTTGGTGCAATTGCAGATAAATCCCAGATTTTTCAGCTGATCCATGCCCTTGAGTCCGGCAGAGAGATCATTGCACAGGTAGCGCCTGCGTTTGTCGGTCAGTTTGGTCCTGCAGCGACGCCTGGGAAGATCAAGACCGCATTAAAGCAGCTTGGCTTTGCAGATGTTTATGAAACCGCCATCGGAGCCGATATCGGAGCTGCAACAGAAGCAGAGCATTATGTGAAAGAAGTGGCAACCGGAGAACTGCCGTTTCTGCTGACGTCCTGCTGTCCCTCCTGGTCAATGCTGGCAAAGAAATTCTTCCCGGAGACCATCGATAAAATCTCCAATGCCCTGACACCTATGGTAGCGACTGCACGTGTCATCAAAAAAGAGCATCCCGATGCATCTGTTGTGTTTATCGGTCCCTGTGTGGCGAAAAAGCTGGAGGCTTCCAGAAGATCCGTTCGTTCCGATGTGGATTTTGTCATTACCTTTGAAGAGCTTACCGGTATGTTTGAAGCAAAGGGAATTGATATTACAAAGGTAGAGGAAGAAACACCGATTATGGATGCGACCTCAGTAGGTCGTGGGTATGCTGCGTCAGGTGGTGTGGCAAGTGCTATCGAGAAGTGTGTACAGGAGTATTATCCGGATACAACCGTTCATATTGAGCATGTCGAAAGTCTCGCAGACTGTAAAAAGATCCTGATGCTTGCAAAGCTGGGGAAGAAAAACGGCTGCCTGATTGAAGGAATGGCGTGTCCCGGCGGCTGTATTGCAGGTGCTGGTACCAATGTTGCAATTTTGCAGGCCCAGAAAGCACTGAGCAGCTTCCAGAATGAGGCAGAAAGAAAGCTTCCGCCACAGAACGCGATGGACGAGGCAAAGTAAATTTTGCGGAGGCAGCAGAGCTTTTCCGAAAGCCATAGAGCAACAAACAAAAAAGGAGAAACCGTCTCGGGGAAAAGAGACGGTTTCGTTCATGGAGGATGAAAAAGTGACAAAGATCAGAACCCGTTTTGCACCCAGCCCGACCGGACGGATGCATGTAGGAAATCTGCGTACGGCACTGTACGCATACCTGGTGGCAAAACACGAAGGTGGAGACTTTATCCTTAGAATTGAGGATACCGATCAGGAGCGTTATGTAGAAGGCGCAGTGGATATCATTTATCGTACGATGGAAAAGACCGGTCTGGTGCATGATGAAGGTCCGGATAAAGACGGCGGCGTAGGCCCTTACGTTCAGAGCGAGCGTCAGGCAAGCGGAATTTATCTGGAATATGCCAAGCAGCTGATCGCAAAAGGCGAAGCTTATTACTGCTTCTGTGATAAAGAGCGTCTGGCAACCTTAAACCGTGTTGTCGCAGGCAAGGAAATCAATGTATACGACAAGCACTGCCTGCATTTATCCAAAGAAGAGGTAGAAGCAAAGCTGGCAGCAGGGGTTCCTTATGTAATCCGTCAGAACAATCCGACGGAGGGAACCACAACCTTCCATGATGAGATTTACGGAGATATCACGGTAGATAATTCCGAGCTGGACGATATGATCCTGATCAAATCCGACGGCTATCCGACGTATAACTTTGCAAACGTTGTAGATGACCATTTGATGGGCATTACCCATGTTGTACGTGGAAATGAATACCTTTCCTCTTCTCCGAAGTATAACAGACTTTATGATGCCTTTGGATGGAAGGTGCCGATATACATTCATTGTCCGCTGATCACAGACGAGGAGCATCACAAGCTTTCCAAACGCTGCGGTCATTCCTCCTACGAGGATCTGATCGATCAGGGCTTTGTGACGGAGGCCGTTGTCAATTTTGTGGCACTGCTTGGCTGGAGCCCGGAGGGCGAGAACGAGATCTTTTCTCTGGAAGAGCTGGTGAAGGAATTTGATTATCACCGGATGTCGAAATCCCCTGCAGTATTTGATTATACCAAGCTGAAATGGATGAACGGCGAATATATCAAGAAGATGGATCATGAGACCTTTATGGAGCATGCAAAGCCCTATCTGGAAAAGGCTCTGACAAAGGGACAGGATCTGGATAAGATCGCAGACATGGTTCAGACAAGAATTGAAGTATTTCCTGAAATCGAAGAGATGGTAGATTTCTTCGAGACCCTTCCGGAATATGATCCTGCCATGTATGTACATAAAAAGATGAAGACAACCAAAGAAAGCGCCCTGGAGGTTTTAAAAGAACTGCTTCCGCTGTTGGAAGAGCAGGAGGACTATACCAACGACGCACTGTATGCGCTTCTGCTTTCCTATGTGGAGAAAAAGGGCTGTAAGAACGGCTATGTGCTGTGGCCGGTTCGTACTGCGGTTTCCGGTAAGCAGATGACTCCCGCAGGTGCAACGGAAATCATGGAAATCCTTGGCAAAGAGGAATCTTTGTCCAGAATCCGCAAGGGAATCGAACTTTTGGAGCAGGCATAAACAGGAGTATTTTTTGCAGGCAAACAAACAGCAGCAACGGGCGATTGCCCACAATACCGGACCGGCACTGATCCTTGCCGGTCCGGGTTCCGGTAAGACCTTTACAACGGTCGAACGGGTACGGTATCTGATCGAAGTCCATCATGCAGATCCGTCCCACATTTTAGTCATCACATTCACAAAAGCGGCAGCCCGGCAGATGCGGGACCGTTTCTTTGCCCGGATGGACAATCAGTTCTTTCCGGTCACCTTCGGCACATTTCATGCCGTCTTTTTTCACATTTTAAAAACATCCTGTCATTATAATGGGTCGAGCATTTTGAAAGAAAAAGAGAAAAAAGAATATCTGCGTGCGGCTCTGCTTACGCTTCCGAAAAAATTTTATGCCCAAAACGATGGGAAAATGGACCAGGAATGGGAGCAGGGACTTCTTTCAGAAATCGGATTTATCAAAAATATCGGGAAGCTTCCAGCTGATTTTACAAGTGAATACGTCAGCAGACAGGAATTTATGCGGATTTTCGTATCGTTTCAAAAGCAGCTTGCACAGGAAAAGAAGCTTGATCTGGACGATTTTGCGGCGGCGGTCTGTCATTTATTCCGGACAAATCCGGCAGAACTTGCGCGCTGGCAGCGGGAATATT
>ERZ1026874.733-NODE-733-length-19266-cov-6.023060_pt1 | contig 19266 bp, 11 predicted proteins | sample MGYA00380167_ERZ1026874 | MGnify/ENA primary metagenome ERZ1026874 (study PRJEB33269, sample SAMEA4719803) | human gut metagenome | biome: human-associated habitat; feature: organic feature; material: feces | place: Cameroon | collected 2013-10 ...
GCCCGCCCCCGCGGCTCAGCCCGTGCCTGCCGCTCAGCTCCAGCCCGGCTCCGCCTTTGCTACGGCGCCCGCCATGCATGCGGCTGCCCCCGCCTCTGCCGTGCATCCGGCCCTGTCCATCGCCCGCATCATCCCTTGCGCTCTTGCGGTGGTCGCGATCGTTCTCTCCTTTATGCCGTGGTTCAGCATCTCGCCCACGGTGGTGCAGGCATCGAGCTACGCGAGCCAGGGTGCCAATTTCCTAAGCCAACTTGCCGGCCAGAACACCGACTATTCGTCGAGCCTGGGCTTTGACGAGAACTATAACGTCTGGAGCCTGGGCAAGGCCGGCGAGGTCGCCGTTACCTACCAGAGCATGTACGACTCGGCGTCCGACCTCGCCAGCTCGCTGAGCAGCTCCTACTACGATGACTATTCCGACTCGGGCCACGGTCGTGCCGTGAGCATCACTAATCCCAACTACGGCAAGGTTTCCTCCGGCGGTGTCTCCTTTATCTCGATGGCCGTTACCGCCTTTTGGGCCCTCGGCATGCTCGCCTCGATCGCCGGCATCGTGCTCTACCTTACCCAGGGCCTCAAGGTCGTGCTTCCCGCTGGCTGTGGTCTCATGGTGCTCTCGGTGCTGGCCTTTGAGCTGCTGTACGCCAACATGATGAGTGCTATTGGCTCTGCGGCAATCACCCCCATCTTTACGGCGCTGTTTGCCATTGCCGCCGCCGCGCTCACCTTTGTGCTGCGCGAGCAGACTGTTCCGTCGGCTCACTAGAAAACTGGCGCTCAACACGACCGATTCGTGACCCATGGCGGCCGAGGACAACATCCCCGGCCGCTTTTCTTTTTCGTCTTTACCCTCGCTCAGCAGGCAAAACAAAAAAATTTGCGATAAGGGGCAATGTTGCGCAACAACTTTTTGTTTTTTGCCCTCATGGTATTGGTAGCAAAGAAAGGCAGGTGCTTATCAAGATGGATCAGACGACCGATAAGAAGAACGTCGCGGCGGCCCCGATCGACGCCAAGGTCGACATGGTTGCCAAGCTCGCCGGCGTCGACGGGCTCAAGCTCGTCTCGAGCGCGGCGGGCGGCACGCAGGTCTTTGTCGGTTCCTGCACGGCTGACGGGCTGCGTGGCACCTCGTGCTCGCTCAAGCTCATCCGCGGCGACATCGATCACCTGCGTCGCCAGGGCGACTTCTTCTGTCGTGTCTCGGACACGCAGGCCGATGCCGGCGGTACCCTCACGCCCTCCTCGCATGGCTTGGCGCGCGTGCTCTTCCACGAGCTCGTCGCCCTGCCCGGGGATGATGCCGTGTTGGCCGTGGTGACCGTCATGGTTCCGGGCGTGTCGTTTGCCGACGTGGTGCGCACCTGCGCCACGGGCGTGCGCACCCTCTCGTTTGCGCAGTCGCTTTTACTCGTGTCCTCGTGCTTTAAGGCGCTTGCCCAGGCACAGGCCGCCTTTGGTGGGACGTTTGTCCATCAGGACCTTAAGCCCTCTAACATCGTGTTCGAGAGCGATCCCTTTGATCTGGCGCCCGACCTTTTGGGGGATATCCCTCGGGCCGCCCTCATCGATCTGGACTTTTCGTTTTTGGCCGAGGAGGGGGCGTATCGCGCCCGCCCGCATGGAACGCCGGGCTATCTGGCACCCGAGCTGCTGCTGGGGGAGGCCGATGGGGCACGCTACGCCCTGCCCGCGTCCGATGTGTTCTCGCTGGGCGTCCTTGCCCACGAGGCGCTCTGCGGCAGCCTGCCGTACCTGCCGGGTGCACCCGACGTCGGTGGCTCCGGCAGCGCGTGGCGGGATTTCCTCGGGGCTTGCCGAGACACGGGCGCCGAAGCCATTGCGGTGGACGAGGGCCTGCCGACAGACGTGCGCGCCGCCATCGCGGCGTGCCTGGCCAGCGACCCCGATGCTCGTCCAAAGGCGGCTCAGATGGCCCGCGTGTTTGACGACCTGGCTCGTCGCCACGTGCAGCTTAAGGGCGACTTTATTGGCGATCGGCACGTGATGGATGTGGTGACGCCCGTCACGTTGCTGTAATGCCGCCCGCATCGGCGGCGATGTTGAGTTACTGGACTGTTCCCGAGGTGTTGCGCAACAGCGCGGGAATGCGGTGGCCCCTAAAGTTTGGGGTGCCGGGGAGTTAGGAAAGGGGGCCTCATGGCGAGCTCCTCTCAGGTTTGCGATTGCGTTCACGAGCATGGCTGGGACAGTGCGTTCTACCGTTTTGCCGAGACCATCAGAAACCTGACGTGTGGCGGTTGCAACCACAAGCACATCTACGCGCTCGTGGGCACCCGTGGCAGGTATATCAACCACAGCAACCCGGTCGTTCGTAAGCGTACGGCCGCGGCACTGTCCCGCCTGATGCATTCGAGCCGCTATGCAGCCGATATGCAGCAGGGCTATGCCGACGACAGCTCGGTGTTCTCCAAGGCCGCGACTTCGTTGATCGAGATGCTGCACGAGACGACCAAACTGGACGATGCGGAGCTGTTTGACTACGCGCTCCACACCTCGTGGCCCGAGTTGCTGCGCGGACTGGAAAGCGAGCGTCGCGCCGGCCGCGAGGTCGATCCGCTGCGCATGGCCTGCGAGTCGCGCGAGGTGGTGCGCTGGGGCGAGCAACAGGTCGCTTGCGATCGTGCCCCGCTTGCCGAGCTCTTCGCTGCCTGCTTTCGCACCATGGCCTTTGGCTGCCTGGACGATCGCTTCGCCCGCACGCTTTGTTCTCGTACGCCTGCGGAGTCCGATGACTCGCCGGCAGCGTGCGACGAGCGCGCGCCCGAAGGCGCCTGCCTGGTGCGCGTCGCGGCCGAGAACGGGCCGTGTGTCTCGGGCGTGTGGTGTGTGGATGCCGACCGGCCCTTTTCGATCGGGCGCTTTAGCAGCTGCGATGCGATCGAGGCCGATCCGGTGGTCTCGCGCCTGCACTGCCGCGTGTTCATGCTCGATGGCACCTGGTTTTTGGAAGACGGCGGGAGCACCCACGGCACGCGCGTTCTGCGCGGTGAGGACGATGCGCCCTCCTGCGTTTTCGATAGCGGGGGAGAGAAGGGCCCCCGGGCCTTTCCGCTCGAGTTCGGCGACCGCATTGTGCTCGCCGGCCGAATTACCTATTGGTTTTGCGCGCGCGACGCGCATGTTCTGACGATTGGTTAGCCAAATGGAAAAACGAGTTATTCAGCAGCGTGACGGTTCTATGGCACTTGGCTACGTGGTCGCCGACCAGCGTCAGCTCGACAAGCGCCTCTACGAGGTTGTGACCGGCGGCGTCGTGCCCTGTCTGCTGCCCGGCGCGCTTATGCGCTACCCCGATGGCGTGCTCGAGATGCGCTATCGCATTGCCGGCGAGACCTTGGAGCAGCGCCTGGCGCGCCCCTTTGACGGTGCCGAGACCTGTGAGCTGCTCGAGAGCATCTCCAGCGCGCTTGATGCTCTGGTTGCAGGCCAGATGCCGCTTATGAACCTGCGCTTTGCCGCCGACGAGGTGGTTATGGACGCTTCTGGTACGGGCTGTCGTTTCGTGTTTTTGCCGATGGTTGGCCTGACGCCCAACCTGGACGCCGTTCGTGTGTTCTTTGAGCAGGTCGCCGCATCGGTCAAGCCTTCCGACGATATCGCCCAGAACGCCATGTCGTCGTTTGCCGCGTTCTTTAAGAAGCCCGGCCCCTTCGATATTCTGGGCTTCTCCCGCCACCTGAAGCAGGTGAGCGCGAGCGCCATGCTTATGGATGCCGGTACCACCGTACTCGATGATGGCGATGGCGACGACCACGGCACCACGGTGCTCGATAGCGGTGATGACCACGGCACGACGGTGCTCGACGACGGCGAGGACCTGGACGGAGTCGCTCCTGGCCCCGTGCTGGGCACGGTCGTCCTTTCCGATCCGGAGGACGAGCCGATTGCCGACACCGAGCCCGCGCCTGCGCCCGCGCCCGAGCCGCAGCCTGCCCCGGAGCCTGAGCCTGCACCTGCGCCCGCGCCTGAGCCGGAGCCCGAGCCCGAGCCGGAACCGGAGCCCGAGCCCGAATCCGAGCCGGCGCCCGAGGACGAGGACGATCTGGCCGATGCGCCCATCGCCCAGTCCCGCCCGGACCGCACCGGCGTGCTCAACCCGATCGCCTTTAAGGTCGCCGAGGGCTACGAGTCCCTGTTCTCCCAGGATACGGTTGAGCGTCATAGCTCCCACGCGAGCGACGCCAAGGCGCCCGCGCACGCCGCCCACGCTCCCAAGCCCGAGCCTGCACCCGAGCCCGAGCCCGCACCGGCGCCCGCGCTTGAGCCCAAGCCTGCTCCCAAGCCCGAGCCGGCCCCCGCGCCCGCGCCCGCAGCTCCCGAGCGCCACCTGCGCTTCTACCTCACGCGCATTGCCACCGGCGAGCGCTTTGAGGTCCGCGGCCGTCGCTTTGTGGTTGGTAAGTCCAAGCACAGCTCGTTTATGGTCAAGGGCTCCACGACGGTTTCGCGCAGCCACGCGATCTTCGTTACCGACGGTGCTACCTGCACCATCGAGGACGACAACTCGCGCAACGGCACCTTCGTCAACAACGAGCGCATCGATCCGGGCTTCCCGGTTGCGCTCGTCGACGGCGACACCGTGCGCATGAGTGACGAGAACTTTGCATTCGAGGTCCAGCCCGCCTAAGGGCGTGCGACCCACGTTGAGATATTCGAGAAAGGAGCGCAGATGCTTTTCGAAGGGGCCGGTTACTCCAATGTCGGCCGAACGCGCGAATCCAACCAGGATAGCTACCTGATCAAGGTCGCCTCCACCCCCGTGGGCGATGTCGCCCTGGTCGCCGTCGCCGATGGTATGGGTGGCCTTGAGTGCGGCGAGCTCGCCTCTGCCGCGGTCATCAACATGCTGTCCGATTGGTTCGACAACAAGCTGCCCGTGGCCCTGGAGGCCATGGAGAGCTCCGTCGGCGGTTTCGAGAACTTCGTCGACGGTCAGTGGGGCGGCCTGGTTCAGGACATGAACATGGCGCTGATCCGCTACGGCATGGCCGAGCATATGAACCTGGGCACCACGCTTACCGCCATGCTCGCCATCGGCGGCCGCTATTCCATCGTGCACGTGGGCGACACGCGCGCCTACGAGCTCACCGAGTCGGCAACCAATCAGCTCACGGTCGACCAGACCTTTGTGCGCCGCGAGGTCGAGGCCGGCCGCATCACGCCCGAGGAAGCCCTCACGCACCCGCGCCGCAACGTGCTGCTGCAGTGCCTGGGCTCCACCAAGGAGGTCGTGCCCGATCTGATCCACGGCAACCTCGATCGCGACGCCATCTACCTGCTGTGCTCCGACGGCTTCCGCCATGTGCTCACCGACACCGAGCTTCGTCGTCGCCTAGGCCCCGACGCCCTGGACGCCAACGCCTGGGACGCCGAGCGTCGTCGCGGCGCCTATGCCGCCTGCACCGCCGCCGACCTGGACCGCGAGGAGCGCGAGGGCTTTGAACCCGGTTGCGTCACGCAGCGCATCGCCGAAACGGCCCAGCTCGTCATGGATCGCAAAGAGGCCGATAACGTTACCGCGCTGGTGCTGCGCGTCCAGCCTCAGGGAGGTCGATAGCCCATGCCGTCTACCAGAAGCAGGCGAGAGGTCGACGCGCGCCGTAAGCGCGTGGGCGACGTCATCAAGGGCCGCTACAAGATTCTGTCGGTGATCGGCAAGGGCGGCATGAGCCGTGTCTACCTGGCCGCCGACCTGCAGCTCACCAACAAGCAGTGGGCTGTCAAAGAGGTCGACCGCAACGCGACCGACCCCACCGGCCGCCCCATCGAGCAGTCGCTGGCAAGCGAGGCCGAGCTGCTGTCCAAGCTCGATCACCCCAATATCGTCGACATCGTCGATATCGAGAAGACCGAGGACTTCATCTACGTCATCATGGACCACGTCGAGGGTACGTCCCTGGCCGACGTGGTGCGCCGCGAGGGCCCGCAGTCCGAGGAGGACGTGCAAAAGTGGATGCTGCAGGTGTGCGACGCCCTGGGCTACCTGCACCGTCAGGATCCGCCCATCGTCTACCGCGACATGAAGCCCTCCAACATCATGCTGCACCCCGATGGCTACATTAAGCTGATTGACCTGGGTGTTGCGCGCGAGTACAAGGACGAGGCCCGCAAGGACACCATCGCCTTTGGTACCACGGGCTACGCCGCGCCCGAGCAGTACGGCAAGGCCCAGACCGACGCCCGTACCGATATCTACGGCATCGGCGCCACCATGTGGCACCTGCTGGTGGGCGAGGCGCCTCCGGTCGAGTTCCCGCTGCCCAACGTTCACACCAAGAACGAGAACGTGGGCGAGGGCTTTGCCGACGTCATCATCCCCAAGTGCTGCGAGCTCGAGCGTGCCCGCCGCTACCAGGACTGCGATGAGCTGGCTGCCGACCTGGAGATCTACAAGGAACTCACCCGCGAGTTCCGCGATAAGCAGGCCCGCAAGGTCAAGACCTTCTTTGGCTGTGTCATCGCGTGCGTGGTGTGCCTGGTCGTGGGCATTGGCAGCATGGCGCTGCGCGAGTCCACGATTACCGAGAAGTTCGACTACCAGATGAAGCTCGGCCGCGACCAGACCCAGTCGGCTCCCGAGAAGGCCGAGCAAGCCTACCTCGCCGCCATTGGCTATCGTCCGGGCGACGTCGAGGGCTACGAGGGCCTCATCGATGCCTACAAGGCCGACGGCACCTTCACCACCAAGGAGAAGGCGCAGCTCGACGACGTGTACCAGCAGAACCTGACCGAGCTCGAGAATTCGAGCAGGTTCTCGGAGCTGTCTTACGAGATGGGACGTCTGTACTGGTACTTCTACTCCTACGGCGGCAGCAAGGACGACGAGGACGCCAACCGCACCACGCGCATCAAGGCGTCTGCCGAGTACTTTAAGAACGCCGCGGAGGATCCGTCGTTCGAGAACCGCGACAAGGCCAAGATCTACAACGGCATTGCGCAGTTCACGACCAAGATCGCCATCGCGGTCAAGACCGACGACGACTCCGACTCCATGTACAAGGAGTACTGGGGCAACCTGGAGGACCTGGCCGACGAGATCGCCAGCGAGTCCAACGAGACGGTGCGCCTGGACAGCTACGCGCTGATCTCCAACGCCATGGAGACCTACATGGATAAGTTCAAGGCCGCCGGCATTAAGAAGTCGCAGGCCGAGAAGCTCTACAAGAAGGTCGATTCGGGTCTTAAGGCCGTCTCGCCCAAGGATGACGATGCCGAGCAGCGTCGCGACGAGACCATCCAGCGCCTGGAGAACGAGGTCCAGCGCAAGATCACCACGGTGTATTCCAACGCCGTCGTCGCTGAGGATTAAGGAGGGGCGAACATGGAAAACGTTTACTTTTACGTAGCGATCGCCGCGTTTGTTCTCGCGGCCGTGCTCGCCGTCGCCGCGGTGGTTGTGTTTGTGAAGATGGATGTCATCAACGCCATCCGCTTCCTCCAGGGCAAGCGCGTGCCTACTTCTGGTGAGTCTTCGCGTCGCCGCACGACGCGTGGCTCCGGCGCCAAAAAGTCCGGCAACCCCGCCCGCACTGTGCTTGACGGCGCGGGCGGCGACGACCGCGTGACCGACATTGCGCACGAGGGTCCCGAGGGCGACGACAACCTGACTACGGTGGTTGCGCCCATCAGCGACGAGCCCGCATCGGCACGTCACGCTAAGGCCCATGCCGCGCAGGCCGACAAGCCCGTCCGCGACGAGAACGACGACGAGGGCTTCGCCGGCAGCGAGACCCCGACCGAGGTTTTGACCGAGGACGACATGGAGACCGAGCGTCCCACCGGCGTCCTGGTTGAGGACGAGGACGACTCCGAGCGTCCGACCGGTGTGCTGGTTGAGGAGGAAGAGGAGTCTGAGCGTCCGACCGGCGTGCTTACCGAGGACGAGGATGAGGAATCTGAGCGCCCGACCGGTGTGCTGGTTGAGGACGACGAAGAGTCCGAGCGGTCCACCGGCCTGCTCACGGAGGACGACGAGGAGTCCGAGCGCGAGACGGGTCTGCTCGACGAGGCCGACGAGGACTCCGAGCAGGAGACCGGTCTGCTCGACGAGGGCGCCGAGGCGTCCGAATCCGAGACCGACGTACTCAGCAGCGGCGATGTTTATGAAAACATCGGTGCCGAGGGTGTTGCTCAACACGAGGATGACGGATTCCGCTTCATACTCAAACAGAATGTGATCGTAGTTCATACCGACGAGTCTCTCGATCGGGTTTGCAACTAGGGAAGGAAAATCGAACGATGTCTGTGTTTGATAAACTCAAGGCGTACTCACGCAAGCCTGCTGCCGTGATTCTCGCCACCGTGATGGCCACCTCGACCATTCCCACCACCCCGATCGCCCAGGCCGTGACCGCCGCGTATGCGGAGGAGAGCCAGCAGAGCCAGCCTGCGAAGGGCGAAACCAATACGACCGCCTTTGACGCGAAAACCGTTCTCTCGAAGAATATTAAGTGGGACGGTGTGCAGAATCTTGAGCTGACGTTCTCTACTCATATCAATGACGGGAAAGCCACTGCCAAGATCTCTGCAGACCAGGTTACGGCTTTAGTTAACACTGAGCTGACGAAGTCCTCTTATGACGATCAGTTCCAGTACACGCGAGATGGCCAGGATGCTTTGTCCAAAGCTATCGATGCCAAGCTTGCCGAGATTAACAAAAGCGGGTTGCCCGAGAATAAAACCGAAACCAGCAAGGACGGCAAGGAGAAGACTGAGACGAAGTACTCAAATGCCGTTTTCGATGACGGTAACGATGCGAAGATGACTCGTGAAATTACCGGGTGCAAGGTCGAGCTGGCTAATAATACCGATGGGGCCAATTCTGTTGCCAAGGTTAATGATGACGGAAGTATCTCCGTGGAGACCGACAATGAGATCACCGGTGTGATCTCCCTCAAGGTCACGCAAATTTCCGCAAAGGTGAACTTTGGCTACAAGTACGACAAGGCGGTGACTAAGACGGTCACCTCATCCTCGTCTGATTCCAGCGATTCGAAAGATAATGCTGGCGGCAACTTCGACATTAGTATCGGCACCGAAGATGGAAACCAGTCGAATGTATCTGGCGCTATCGGCGACAAGACGGATCAGTCCACCACCCACGAGACGGTCACGGATAGGGACGATGTGTCCCTTAAGGACGTTGCTTCCGGCTACGGCGTTGGCGCGACTATTTCCACTGGCCAGCTTTCGGCTAAAGAGTATTACGACCAGTTCGCTCCTGTTGCCAATATCGATGCGACGGATCTGATCTACAAGACCTCTCATGATCCCTATGAGATTTCGCTTGGTAAGCAGGGTTTGACTGGCACGGTCCAGATTGCCGACGCTGATGCCAAGTACTTCAGTGCCGAACCGCCGACCTCCAGTGCTGATCTGACGCAAAAAATTCAGATTACCCCCAAGAAGGCTTTTGATGGCGAGAAGACGTTCACCATTAGCTGGAAATACCCGAATGGCAATGGTGCCGGTACGACCACGGTGCACGTAAAGGGCATTGCTAAGAAGCCCCTCGATCTTTCGGGCGTTACGGCTAAGGATCAAGTCGATTTCCGTATGGCCACCGATCAAGACGAGTATCTTAAGGATGCCGCCAATAAGGCTGCGAAGAAGGCAATCGAAGACACGAAAACCGGAGATGAAGTTTCGGATTTCTATAAGAGTGCTTCCATCAAGTCCGATGATTATTCTGATTACTATACAAACGCTACCGCCCAAAAGAACAATACCCTTGACGAAAAAAAGCTGACGCTCGAGCAGGGCAATAATGACGTCTTGGATAACTATGCAATTACCGGTCAGCCTACAGTTGTTGTCAAGGCGATGGAGTCTAAGGCTTGGTCTGACGGTACTGATTTGACGAAGAGGCTGTCGCTTGCCGGCACCGGTCTTAAGGCTGAAACTTTTACTTCTCCAAGCAAGACGTGGATAAATACGAATGCGACTGCCACGTGGCAGGGTGGCAAGCTTGCTGACACTCGCGGAGGCCTTTCTGCTGATACGAAGTTTGTTGAGTCGACCGATGACACCAATCGTGGTGGTCAGGGCAAGATGGAGAACTCCTTCTATGTCCAGGATAACGATGGCAAGATTGTCCGCGAAATTACGGGAACATCGTATCTCTTCGACAACGTGATACCTGGTCTTAGCTCTTTTAAGGCTGTTCCCGTTGGAAAGAGCTTCAAGGCGGCCGATAAAAAGGTCTGGGCTGCCGAGAACATGAAGGTGCAGTTCTACACCACCGAGGGAGACAACTCAAAAGACGATACGAATCCTTGCGCTTCTGGTATCAACAAAATTGAAGGTTCTTATACCGAACAGTCCAGTAAGGGCAAGAGCGAGGATCAGCCCATTCCTTCAACGGCTTTTGAGAAGACCAAGGATAGCTACGGCTACGAGTTCCAGCTCTCTGCCGATTCCAAGGTTAGTGCAAAGGATATCAAAGTTAAGTTAACGGATAATGCTGGCAACAAGAGCAACGAGCTCGGTTATAACGATGCGATTCTTGATGGCAAAAAGAACACCAACATTGATGTCGAGGAGCTAGCAGCTACTACGACGGCGCCGACCATCAGCACTTCCTGGAATACGACCGCTGCGAGTAACGGAAAGTATTACAACGTCAACCGTACGCTTACGGTTACAATCCATGCTCCTTTCTTTGAGTACACCCAGGCGTATCTGGGCGATCGGGTTTTCGCAACGGTAACCAAGGATGGTGGTTCTTACAGGACGCTCACGCCTGGCGACTTTAAAACTCAGGGCAACGATACTTGGGTGGCTACGATCGATTTTACCGAGGATGGCGATTACGAGGTCTCGAACGTCAACGTTCAGGATATCCTTGGTCGCGGTTCGACTGCCGCTGGCGACACCTTCACCATCGATAAGACCGCTCCTAAGCTGAATGTGTCTTGGAACACTGAGGCTGCTCAGAACGGTAAGTATTACAACGCTGCTCGTACGGCTACCATTACGGTTGAGGAGCACAACTTCGATCCGAACCTGTTCAAGATCGAGGCTCCGGTCTCTGCCGGCAACGGTGACGAGGCTACTCCTGCCCAGATCGGTGGCTGGTCCAGCAACGGCGATACCCACACCGCTACGGTGACCTTCCCGGGTCAGGGCGTCTACACGCTCTCCGTCTCCGGTGAGGACCTGGCTTCCAACAAGTCCGAGTCCTACACCTCGCCTGAGTTTGTGATCGACACCATCAAGCCCAAGATCGACATCCAGAATGTCGTCAACCGCACGGCCTACGCCGGTGAGGTTGCCCCGACCGCTGCCGTTCACGACACCAACCTTGCCGATGGCACCTCCATCGAGGTCTCCAAGATTAGCTACCCGCTGTCCAAGGACGATCCGAACCCCTATGCGGGCGCCGCGATCAACACCTCGGCTACCGACAAGTCCGTGAGCTACCTCAACCCGGCCAAGACTAAGGGCAACGACGGCGTCTACACCCTGACCGTTCAGGCTATCGACCTGGCCGGCAACACCGAGTCCGAGGCTGTCACCTGGTCGGTCAACCGCTTTGGTTCGACCTACGTCATCTCCGATAACACCGGCAAGATGCTCGACCAGTACCTCAAGAGCTCCAAGACCACCGATGTTAAGGTGACTGAGATCAACCCGTCCGGCCTTGATGACAACAAGACCTCCGTCGAGCTGACCCGCGACACCAAGAACACCACGCTCAAGAGCGGTGACAACTACACCACCGATGCCAACACCGCGAGCGGTTGGAGCGAGTACAACTACACCGTCAGCAAGTCCAACTACGACAAGGACGGCGCGTACCGTGTGCTGTTCCACAGCGAGGACGCCGCTGGCAACTCCTCCGAGAACACCATGGAGGGCAAGAACGCCAAGAAGTCCGGCGCTGCGGCCGAGATCAACTTCGCCGTTGACGACACCGCGCCCATCGCTTCCTTCGTCGACCTTGCCTCCAACGGTAAGTACGAGGAATCCTCGCACAAGGCCAAGGTGAGCTTCGAGGACAACCTCAAGCTCTCGAAGGCTCAGATCAAGGTGAACGGCAAGACCGTGGCCACCTTCACGGCCGACCAGCTCGAGAAGAGCCCGATCCGCGAGTTCACGCTCGACGGCAGCTCCTCCAAGCAGGACGTCTCCGTTGTCGCTTGGGATGCCGCGGGCAACAAGTCCAAGGAGCTTAAGGCTACGGGCGTGCTCGTCACCAACGACTCCTTCGTTCTGTGGATGAACAACCTGCCGCTTATGGTTGGCACCATCGTCGCGATCGTTGTCGTCGCTGGCGGTATCTACATGGTCGTCGCCAAGAAGCGCAAGGAGAACGAGGAGAAGTAAGCTCTTCGCAAGACGCTTGTGCATCTGTGAGCTTTACGGCGCCTTGCCCCACTGCTGGGCGGGGCGCCATTTTTGTTAGGAAAGGATTGATCGATGAGTTCCAAACAGGCACTGTGCCCGTTTTGCGGACAGCCGGTCGATGAGGGAATGCGTTGCTGCCCGTTTTGCGGGGCGCCGCTGAGCGCGGGCGAGGATGCTGCGGTGGGTGTTGGGTCGCACACTGCCGGCACTGGCGAGGCTGCCGATGTTGCCACGCATGCTGCTGAGCCGGCCGCCGAGCCGGCCGCGAAGAAGCCTGGCCGTCGGTTTACGAAGACTTCCGCGCCGGCCGCAAACCCTGCCGCACAGGCTCCGACGGGGGAGGACGCGCTGTTCTCGCTCGATAACCTGGATGGCGATGCGGGGGTCAACCCCAATGCCTCTGCTGGTAAGGGCGCTGCGGCCCCGCGCATGACGCCCCATCTGGATAACGCACGCGCTGCGGTCCGCAAGCCGCTGGCGAAAAAGATCGCGATTGCTGTGGCTGCCGTGCTGGTTGTTGCGGTGGTCGTGGGCGTTGGCGTGGCTTGGAAGGGCGATCAGGATCTTAAGCGCGAGGCGCAGCAGGTTTCGGCCCAAAAGAAGAAGTCCGAAAGCAAGCTCGACCTTATGGGCGACGACCGCAAGATTAAGGCGCAAGCCAAGTCGGGCCTGGGCGGCGACGCGATGGTGTGCGACGGCTCGTATCTGTATTGGGCGGATGGCTCGCATATTCTGGCGCGTAAGGCTTCGGGCACCAAAGCCGTGGATGCGACCGTGCTTACCAAGACCACCGCGAAGCATCTGAACGTTTGCGACGGCGATCTGTATTATGCGGACGGCGCCAGCGTCATGAAGATCGAGGATGTTGCCGAGTGCGCCAAGCAGGCGGGCGGCAAGGACAAGTCCAAGGTCAAGGTCAAGACGGTGGCGACACTCGAGGGCGATGTTGAGGGGCTTGTCGTGCGCGATGGCACCGCCGTTGCCATGACGCTCAAGGACGGCAAGGCCTGTGTGTGGCGTCTCGACAAGGACGCTGCGCACCTGGTGGCCGCGCAGTCGGCATCGAGTGCCTGGCTGTTTGCCGATGACGCCCATTGCGATGTGGTCGTTGCCACCGATACGGGTTGGACCGTGTGTGAGGCGACGCTTGCCGACGTTTCGTCTGCTGCGGAGATTACGCTTGAGCAGGAGAATGCCGAGGCTGAGGCAGAGCATCCGCAAGAGACGCACGGTCCCTTTGGTTCGTACGTTGCCGGCTCCGAGCAGCTCAAGAATGCCTTCTTTGGCGAGGGTACGCTCTATGCCGTGCTGACGGGCACCGATGGGCACACCACGCTTTCGCGCTGCACCCAGGGCGGTACGTTTAGCTCGTTTGACGCCTATGCCGATGCGGGCCTCCTGTGGGCCAATAGCCACGGTTGCGCGCTCGTGCTCTCGGGAGGCGAGCTCGGTTGGATTGACGCGAGTTCGGGCCTTTCGAGTGACTACGACAAGGTTGCCGACAAGGCCGGACTCGACCTCGATCCTTCAACCTCGGCGTTGTGGCTCAACGGCACGACGCTCTTTGTGGCAGATAATAGTGGCAAGTCTTCTACGCTTTGGGCGCTCGATACCTCGGCCGAGAACCCCAAGCTCGTCAAGATCGCACAATAAGGCGCCTGGCGCCGGAAAGGACCCATCATGTTTTGTGGTCACTGCGGATACAACAACCCTAATACCAGCAAGTTTTGCTTAAAGTGCGGCTCTGAGCTTGCCAAGTACATGCCCGGTGGCGCCTCTGCCGCCGCTGCGGCCACGCTTCGTACTCCTGCTCAGCAGCAGCGGCCCGTGCAGGCGCCTGGTGCGCAGACGGGCATGGGCGCTCAGCGTCCCGCTGCGGCTCCGATGCCGCAGACGGCTCATCCTGGCGTGGCGCCCATGGCGCAGCCCCAGATGCCGCAGACTGGTCGTCCTGCTGCCGGTATGGCTCCTCAGCAGCCGGTGCAGCGTCTCGCCCGTACTTCACACAACCGTCCTTCCAACATCCCGGACGCCGGCCCTGCCGTGCGCCCCGGCTCGCATCCCGCTGCTGCCCCTACGGCCGCTCCTGCCGGCGCCAACGGTAACGTGGTGATCCCTCGTGGCCCCGCGGCTGGCGCTAACCAGCCGGCTGCCGGCTACAACCAGCCGGCTGCCGGCTACAACCAGCCCAATGCGGTCTACAACCGTCCCAGCACGGGCGTGACGGTGCTCGACGATCTCATGGCATCCTCGGATCATCCGTCGTCCTCGGAGCTGCCCCGCATCGCCTCCGATGTGCCGCGTTCTGCCTATGGCCCGCGTATGGCACTGATCCGCGAGCGCGGAACGCGCTATGACATTACCGAGTTCCCCGCCACGGTGGGCAAGGGCTCGGCGGCAAATGTCCGCATCGAGGGCAACACGGCTATTTCGCGCGTGCACTTGCTGGTGCGCTACACGGGCCAATGCTTTGCCGTGGAGGACAAGAACTCTACCAACGGCACGTGCATCAACGGTAACCGTCTGGAGCCCGGCGAGCTCGTCAAGCTCAAGAACGGCGATAAGCTCAAGATGGGCAATGAGGTCTTTACGGTCGAGATTCGTTAACAGATAACGGTCTGTACCAGGTAAAACGTTGTAGACGAGCGACGGCAGGTAAAAAACTTGCCGTCGCTTTCCATGTTGCGCAACAACTTTCGAATTTTTGGACGGATGATTCTAACTGTCAAAGGTGAACGAGCGGACGCGGTATCGAGCCCGGCCGCTCCCTTAAGAAAGGGGAATGAAATGTTCTGTCCTCATTGTGGAGCCCAGCAGCCCGATGGCGCCGTCTTCTGCGGTAACTGCGGTCAGTCTATGGTTGGTGCTTCTTCTGCGCCTCAGGCAGCTCCTGCCCGTCAGACTCCGGCTCCGCAGCAGCCTTTTGCCGCGCCCGCACCTGCACCCTCCGCGCATCACGGGCTTGGCAGCTCCGGCTCCAACTTCCAGGGTACACTGTCGGCGGCGACGGGCTTTGGCAAGCGCTCCCTCGCCATGCTTGGCGGCGCCGTGGCATCGTTCGTCTGCATGTTCCAGCCGTGGGTCTCGCTGCCGTTTGCCGACAAGGGCCTCGACTATGCCCTGCAGCAGGCTGCGAGCGGCTCGAGCACCGCTATGATCGAGCAGCAGCTGGGCGGCGCCTTCAAGGCATTCATCAACACCTCGTTCGATATGCCGCACGTCTTTAGCCTTTCCGGTAGCCTGCGTGGTATCGCATCGGCGGCCAATACCTATATTACGCAGATGTCGAGCTATGCCGATCTTCCGGCACTGCAGCAGGCCCAGAGCGCCGTGGGCTCCATTAATCTGGCGGCCAATGTCCTTACCATCTTCTTTGTGCTGTGGGTTGCCTGCCTGGCTGCACTGATTGCCGGCGTCGTCCTCAAGTTTGTCAAGAAGAACGATGTCGTTCTGATTGCCGCTTTTGGCGCCACTGCCGCCATTTCGCTGGTCTGCGTGATCGCGTCCTTTGTCGTTAATGGCCAGATCGAGAGCAACCTGGTTTCGGCTTTCACCTCGATGGGTAGCAGCAGCACGGCCGGAATCATCGCATCCATCAAACCGTTTATCCAGCCTGCATTCGGCGCCATCCTCACGCTCATCTTCTCGGCTGCCGGCCTGGTGTGCTCCTTTGTCCTCAAGGAGGACTAATAACGTCGATACGCCTGCTGGCGGGCTAGACTCGGCCCCGCTTACGGGAGACTATCGTAGGCCCTGCGGATCTTCCGCGGGGCCTTTTGCTATGAGGTGGCAATTGTTGCGCAACGTTGTGGGCGAAGCGCGGGTTACACTCTGAGTAACGGAATTGTTGTAAGGGAGAACCTTATGTTTTGCACTAAATGCGGTTCGTACGTGCCCGACGACCAGCACTTCTGCACCAGCTGCGGTGCCCCTATGGAGTTTGGGCCTACCGGTGACGTCCCGGCACAGCCGACGTACCAGCAGCCTGGTCAGACGCAGCAGGGCTATGGGCAGCCTGCTTCTGTAACGGACGCCAGCGACTTGCCGCCCTATATGCCGCCGGTCGACGTGCCGGGTGTCTACGACATGGGTGCGGGCGGTTCTGGTCCGCAGCGGCCCAAGAAGAACGGTAAGAAGGCTGCGCTGATCACCGTTGGCGTGCTGGCGGCTATTCTTGCGGGTGGCGGCGCCGGCTATTATTTTGGCGTGTATCGCCCGCAACAGGCCGAGATTGAGCGTATCGAAAAGAAGAAGGAAGAAGAGGCCGTCAAGCACTCCAAGCATCCGGTGCGCATCACGGCGACCGGCATACAGTGGGATACCGATACCGGCGCTACCAAGCTGCCGGTGCACGTGACGGGAACCGACGTCGACGGCAAGGACGTGGATACGGTCTTTTATGTCGATAGCGAGGGCAACGGCATCAAGCTCATGCAGGGCAGCTATAGCCTTGCAGTGGCCGCGTCGCCCTTGGGTGCCGATGGCGAGATTTGGGACGTACCCAACGTTTCGGTGAGCATTAAGCTGGGCGACGCGCTCAAGAAGGGCGAGAAGCTCGACCTGCGCGAGAATGCCAAGTTTGAGCTCGGCGATCCGATCAATGCCGTGGACGTTGAGGCCGGTGAGATCACCATGGCGCAGAATTACGCGCGCCAGGGTGGCTGCGACGACAAGGACGAGGCCGACCGTCTGGCAGGCTTGGCTTCTTCGGCGCGTAACGGTGCGGTCGCGAGCTATAACGCGGCCGTCTCGGAGGCGAGCCGCAAGAGCCGTACCTACGACGGCGACGTGTTTACGTTCGAAGTTCCCGAGGACTGGGGGAGCGACTGGGACGTAAAGACCTCACAGGGCACGTACAGCGGCGTCAAGAACGGTTTGTGGGTCGATTACAAGATCGTCCACGATGGCTACACGGTGGGAACGCTGATGATCTCCAACCACTTCAGCTCGGGGTTTAACACGATCGGGAAGACGAACAACGTGGGTAAATCGACCAATCTGTGGCTCGGATCGTACGATTCGCTTTCGGGCGACTCCGATTGGGAATATATCGTCGATTCGGTCTACATTAAGTAGCTGACGTTTTGGCTTGAGTGCGGGCCGCGCGTATGGGTTTACGCGCGGCCCGCCTTTTGCGCTGGCGATGCGTACTGTGGGAGAGTGCCCTTTACAGAAAAGCGTCCGTTTCTCTGGTGGAAACGGACGCTTTTGCTTGCGACGAGGCTGTGGCGCTCGGCGTTACTCTTCGACGTCGGTGAACTCGGTGGGCGGAACGGAGTCCGTGGAGTCGTCGTAGTCGTCGGAATCGTCGTAGCTGTCGTCGTAGTCCGAGTCGTAGCTCTCATCGTCGGAGTCGTCGCTGCTGCTCGACTTGCTGGAGCTGCTCGACTTACTCGACTTTTTGCTGGAGCTCGACTTGCTGCTGGACGAGTCGCTCGACTTGCTGCTCGCATCGGCATCGGTATCGGTACCGCTGATCTTGGTGGTGAGCGCCATCAGGGTCTGCTCGACGGTATCGACCGTGTTGTTGAGGTTGAGCTTAGAGGTGTCGATGGCGCCCTCGGGGGCAGAGGCGTCCTGGTCCTCCAGGTTGTCGCTGTAGCCCTTGATGAGGAAGGCGCTCTGGTAGTTGAAGTCGTCGCCGTGGAGCTCGCCCTCGGCAGCCTTAAACTCGGTGCCGTCGTACGTGAAGTACTTGTACTCGGCATCATCGGCAACGAGCACCGCCGTGTCATCGGACATGAGCTGGGTCAGATAGACGTGATCGCTCGAGTCGCCGATCATGGTCTTAAAGGTCACAAAGACGTAGCCGCCGTTGGAGGCCTCCGGAGAGCCGCTGTAGAGATTGACGACCTTCTTGCCGTTGTAACCCCACACGTCGAGGACGTAATCGCCGTTCGAAAGGCGCGTCTTCTTGTTGAAGGACTTTGCCTTGGTCTTGGAGTGGACGGTCACGAGCTCCTCGAGTCCGTCGCCGTTAAAGTCGATGAGCTGGGCAAACTGAACGCCGCTGATCTGGTAGTCGCTCGAGCCGGTCGAGACGAGCTCGGGCTCGCCGTACTTCTTGATCAGGCTGTTGAGCTTGCTCTTGTAGGCGGTGCAGGCGGCCTTGTAGGTCGCGTCATCAATCGTGGCGGGCGCGGTGGTGTTCGTGGTGTCTTTGGACGTATCGGTCTTCTTGTCGGACTTGCTGGGCTTGGAGCTGCTCGTGCTGTCGCTCGACGTGCTCGAATCGTCCTCGGTCGCGGAGTCGTCCATGCTGGCGTCGTCGCTGCTGGTGTCGTCCTTGGAGGTCGTGCTTGAGGAATCGTTGTTGTCCGTGCTGGTGGACGCGTCATCATCCTTCTTGGGGGTGTTGACGGTCACGCTCTCGGCAGGCTTCTCGGCGCTGGTGTCGTCCTTCTTGACCACGGTGGTGTTGAAGTTTTGGACCGTATTGCCCTTGGTGTCCTCGATCTTGCAGCTGTAGTCGCCGGGCTTGACCTTGCCAAAGTCGCCGATCGTAAAGCCGTCGTCGCCCTTGACCTTGATCTTGTAGCTCTTGCCGCCGTTCTTGGGCGTAAGGGTCGCGGTGTAGCTGTGGATCACGCGGTCCTTCTTTTTGGGCAGGACCTTGGTGTCGACGGTGCACACGACGGCGTCCTGGCTGCCCGAGGTGATCTCGACGGCGTTGGCGTTGGGCGTGAGCAGCAGGATGGCTGCCACGGCGGCGCCGGCGGCGACCAGGCCGAGGCCCGCGAAGACCGGCCAGCGGCGCTTCTTTTGCTGCGGCTGCTGGGGCATGGGCATCTGCGGTTGGGGCTGGGGCTGCGGGATGGGCGCTGCCTGCATGGTGGTGTCGGTCATCTGCTGCTGAGGCAGGTCGACGACGGTGGCGCCGGCTGTGGGGTGAGC